>Ga0302181_10000245_pt1 | contig 47813 bp, 38 predicted proteins | sample I_Palsa_E3_3_FD_198786 | JGI IMG/M metagenome (GOLD analysis project Ga0302181, IMG submission 198786) | Peat permafrost microbial communities from Stordalen Mire near Abisko, Sweden - I_Palsa_E3_3 | ecosystem: Environmental > Terrestrial > Soil > Palsa > Peat permafrost | place: Sweden...
AGGGTCGCCGCGTGCTCCCTGGCGCGCGGCAGCGCGATCACGCGCGCGGCCGCCAGGGGCAGGTAAAGGGCTGCGAGCGCATTCGACGACGCCGCCGCGAAGCAGAAGAGAGCCGCGGCCGCCATGCCAGCACGGGAACGGGGACGCCACAGCAGCGCCCAGAAAGTTGCGAACAGCAGATACCAGGGCGCGTCCACCCCGCTGTTGGCGATGGACAGGAGCGCCGTCGGCAGCAGCAGTACGCTCGCTGCGAGCATCAGGCGCAGTTCTGGCCTGCGGATATGGCCGGAACTTGCGTGGAAGACGAATACGGCCGTGCAGGAAGCGGTGAGCGCTCCTGCGACGGCGAAGCCGGCGGCGGCGTCCCGCAGCGGGAGCCTCGCGGCGACTTCGGCGATGAGCCGGGGGAGGAGCTGGAGGTACCCGGCGTAGGGCTGCGTCAGGCTGCCCAAGGGATGAAGCAGCGCCTGCGGCAGGAAGATGCTGCGGTCCTCGGCGATGAGGGTGTCCCGCGCCGGGACGCCGGTCTGGCGTGCCAGCATTACCCATCCGCCGAGCGCGATCGCGGCAAGATCCGCCGCTCCGGCCCGGATCGCTGCGGCCCGTGACCGCTGTGCTGGTGCCGCTTGCGGGAACAACAGCGCGAGAGTGCGGCCTGTGCTGCCCAGCAGGGGCCGGGCCGTACCGGCGGCGTCCCGGCTTGCCGCATCGGGCCGGGCGTCCCGCTCCGTGCCGGATGCCGATGCTGGCCGCAGCGGCGGCGTGCGCAGGAGCCGTAGCGGCTTCACAGCAGGCAGTATGTCAGCGTCAGCCCGCATGGCGAGTTGCGGAACACGCGCGGCGGCTCCGCCGGCGCGCGTGGCAGCGGCGGGGCGGGCGCGCGGCGGCGCGGCGTAGGCTCGTCGGGCACGATGTGGTCAAGGGCGGGGTGAGCGCTGCGCGTCGCGGTGCCGGCGATCCGCGGGAAGGGTGCGTTAGTTGGAGAGTCACAGCACGCCGGCAGCTGGCGGACGGCCGGATGACGATACCGTCAGCGACGGCGACCGCGCGTCGCTGGACACTAGCGTGGCGCATATCGCGCGGGTGTATGACTACTGGCTGGGCGGCAAGGACAATTTCGCCGCCGACCGGGCAGCCGCCGAGCAGGCGATCGCCGCCTACCCGGACATCGTCTTCTCGGTCCGCGCCAACCGGGCCTTCCTCGCCCGCGCGGTGCGCTACCTGGCCGGCGAGGCAGGCATCAGGCAGTTCCTGGACATCGGCACGGGCATCCCGGCATCGGATAACACCCATGAGGTCGCCCAGTCCGTGGCCCCCGGCAGCCGGGTGGTGTACGTGGACAACGACCCGATCGTTTTGTCGCACGCCCGCGCGCTGCTGACCAGCGGCCCCCAGGGGGCCACCAGCTACCTGGACGCGGACCTTCGCGACACCGGGCGGGTGCTGGCCGCCGCGGCCGCGATCCTGGACTTCTCCCGCCCGGTGGCCGTCATGCTGATGGCGATCTTGCAGCACGTGGATAATGCCGAGAACCCCTACGGCATCGTGGCGGCGCTCCTCGCCGCCCTGCCCCCCGGCAGCTACCTGGCGCTGTCCCACCCGGCCTCCGACATCGACGCCGAGGCGCAGGGCAAGCTCGCCGAGCGGCTGAACCAGTCGATAGCGGAAAAGGTGACCATGCGCGACCGGGCCCAGGTCACGCGTTTCTTCGACGGCCTGGAACTAATCGCCCCGGGGCTGGTGCGCGTTCCGCACTGGCGGCCCGCATCCGAACTCGAGGCCAGCAGCCCGGCCGGACTATGGGGCGGGGTAGGCCGCAAGAACTGACACGCCACGCATTCCAGCGGCGCTGACTGGCAGTGATGGCCAGCCCCGCTTTGTTGGGGCGGTGAGCGCCGGCGGCGCACCCGAGTTCAGCAAGCCCGTCGCGGACTCGATCCACTTGCTGGCACCGGGTGCTCGGTCATCCGGAGGGCTTCATCAACCAGGGTGGTGGCATTCTTCGGGAATGAGGGAATTCGTGGGGGGATACCCGTATGCCAGCTGGGGTGCGCGCTCGCTGCCGAACTGCTGCGTATAACTCGGACCAGCTGAGCCTTGTCAGGATCACCGATAACGACGACACCACGCTCAGGAGCGGCTCAGAGTACCCCGGGTCGCTGGCCGGGCCGGCCGGGCGGCTCTGCAGGCGGGAAACTGCCCCGGCGAGCGCACCCGATGGGCGTAATCTGCCGGCCGGCGCCGGCCGGCCCGCCCTGATCAGCAATCAGGCCTGGTCTGCGCTGGTCTGCGTCGGGTCCGGGTCTGCGGGCTCCGGCGCGGTGCCCGGCGGCCTCTGCCTTTCGTCAGGTAACCCTTCGTACCGGAATCAGGGCTGCACCGGCTACTGCCGGACCGCGACTGAGGGGTTTGCGAGGCAGTTCCCCGGCAATGATCGCGCGACCCAGTGCCTCGGCAGCCGTGTCAGTCCGGACATCTAGATGGCGGTCCGCTGTGTCCGGCATCGGTAACCTCGTCTCCGCCGGGCGGCATCACCTGACGGACGAGGAGGTCGGCGCGTTCCTGGGCCGTGCCCGCAGGCTCGGCCACGATCCCGTCCGGCTGCTCGCCGGCGAGGTGACCGAGACCTTAACACGCGTCCCAACCATGGAGCAGGCTCGCCAGCTCAGCAACGCCGCGGCGGCCGAGCGGCGGGCGCGGCAGGCGGTCTTCTTCCATCCCGCCATTGCCATCAGGAGCCGTATCGGCCAGGGCGTGCACGACCGGTGCGAGGCCTGCGTGTTCGCCGACGGGACCGTTGAGGATGCCGATCGTGTCTGGCTGGCCCGGCATTTCCCGTTTCCCGCCCGGCTGCTGAGCGTGCTGTGCCGGCGCGTGGCGGCCGGCGAGGTCTGGGACTTGACCGTGGCAGGCCGGGTGCTGGGCGTGGACGAGCGCGACGACGTGCTCAATGTGGTCAACGTCGGCGAGCTGGTGATCGAGCCTGGCGGGCGTGTCATCGTGCAGGGCAACTTGCTCATCCTCGGCTGCCAGCTCCTGCGGCACCCGGCGCCGGCCCCGGAAGCCGGGGACTACCAGCTCGGCGTGCTGGCGACACCGCACTCAGTGGACCGCCGCAGCGGCCCGCTGCGCGGCCGGCCGGGCGCGCCGGGCACTGACGGATGCCCCGGCCAGGCGACGCGGCCGGCCGGCGTGCCGACGATGATCGGTTTTGCCCTGAACGAGCCCCCGGGCGACCGCATGAACGGAACCGGCGGCTCCGGTGGCAGCCGTGGCGGCGACGGCGAACCCGGGCGCACCGGCGGCGCCACGAAAACCGCCGAGATCACCGTCGGCCGCCTGGCCGGCCCGCTCACCCTGGTCGCCGCCGGCGGCTGCGGCGGGAACGGCGGCGCCGGCGGGGACGGCGGCACGGGCGGCGACGGCGGCGATCCCGCAGCTGGATTCCGGACTACAGCAGGCCCGGTCTGCCCGGGCAGCCCGGGCCAGGGCGGGCGCGGCGGCGACGCAGGCAACGGCGGGCGCGGCGGAAACGGCGGCATCAGCTCGAATGTGTTCGTGACGTTGCCGGCGCGGATGGCCGGCCAGTTGCGCGTCCTGACCTATCCCGCGCTGGGCGGCGCCGGCGGGGCCGGGGGCCGGCCAGGAAGAGGCGGGAAAGGCGGCAGGAACCCCGGCGATCCCGCGGTCCCCGCCGCCGATGCCGCCGCCGATGCCGCCGCCGGGGCACCGGGAAACCCCGGGCGCGATGGCGTGCGGAGACCGGCGCCGGAAGTGTTCGTCAATGGAAGGCCATTCGCAGGAAGGACAACCAGCCCGTGAGCATCAGCCAGACACTCAGCAGCCTTGGCGTGCCCGAAGGCACCGCCGCCGGTAATGGCACCGTGCAGGCGCGCATCAGCTTGCACAACGAGACTCAGCTGAAGGATCTGCTCGATATCGGCCTGTCGCCGCAGCAGCGCGCCCAGCACGCCGGCGCGCTGCTGGACGGCATCACCGCGCCGGCCAGCCAGCCGCACGTCCCGTTGCTGCACGCTCTGATCAGGCACGTCGTCGGGAACGACGAGCTGAGCGCCGGGGACCGCGCGCAACTCGCCCCGGCGTTCCCGGTCACCGCGCACGTGCTCACCCAGCAGCCAGCCGCTGCGCCCCTGCAGGTCAATGACGTGTGGGACGTCTCGACGCCGGACGGCACCCTGAAGGTGATCGATCTGCCCGGCGGCATCGAGCTGCAAGACGGCGGCTGCATTGTCGCCCGGTCCACGCCGCTGCATTTCACCTGCTCCTCGTTCACCCGCACGGGCGGCCCGCCGGCCGGTTACAGCGGCGACTTCAACATCCTCGGCACCACCGGAGCGCCGGTGCCCGCCCCGCCCGCCCCGCCGGCCCCGCCGGCCCAGGCACCGAACGGCGCGCCGGGCGAGTGCATCTCCGCTGGCGTCCCCGGCGATCCCGGCCAGCCCGGCGCGGCCGGGCAGCCGGGAGCCGCGGGAGCCGCGGGCCTGCTGGGCAATGACGGCATCGCCAGCGCCATCGCCACCATCGCCATCACCGGGACGCTGACGCTGACCGGCGCCACCAGGCAGCAGCTCATCGTGGCGACCCAGCCGGGCCCGGGCGGCGGCGGCAACGGCGGCCAGGGCGGTCTCGGGCAGCAGGGCGGTAACGGCGGTAACGGCGCGACCTGCAACTGCACCGGCAACGGAGGCGGCGGCGCCGGGAACGGCGGCCAGGGAGGTACGGGCGGCCCGGGCGGCAACGGCGGGAACGGCACGGACGCGGCCGGCAATATCGCCGTGCACGTGCCCAAAGGGGTCAGCGCGAGCGTGGTGCAGCCGCTGCCGGCCCCGGCCCCGCCGGGCCAGCCGGGCAGCCCAGGCCCCGGCGGCCCCGGCGGGGCGCCCGGCCAGCCCGGTGCGGGGGGGAAGAACAACCCCGCCGGGTCGCCCGGCGGGCCCGGCTCCGCCGGTGACCCGGGTGCCCCCGGTAACCCCGGCACGGGCGCTGGCGCGGCCGCGAAGGTGACCGTGGCCAGCCACTAAGCAACAAGCAGGCAGGCGGATCCCGGCTACCGCCATCGCCCTCCCCGAACCCGGCAGCGTCAAGATCCGGCCTGGCACCCCCAGCCATCACTGACCCCGCCGCAGGCAGTTGTGGGGCACGTCGCAGTGGTCGCTTGGGGGGTCATCCGTGCCTTGGCCAGGTTTACCCGATCCGGGTCTGATCGTGCCTGGCCGGTTGTGGCGTCGGATTGCGGCAGATGTGGTGACGCCGGATACTTGGAGCGCTCTGGCGGCTGGCGTTCCGGGGCTGCCGGGTGACCGTATTGCGCGGTCGGGCTGGGCCTGGGCCTGCGTCTGGTGCGGGTCGCGGGCGGCGGGTGGGTTTGCTGGTCGGGAGGCGTGGTGGGCGGTGGGGTGCCGGGGGATGCTGGCGGCTTGCCGGTCAGGGTGGCGGCAGGGTCGCGGGTGGCGGGGTATGTGCTGGAGGAGCAGGTCGGGTCGGGCGGGATGGCGGTGGTGTTCCGGGCGCGTGATGAGCGGCTGGGGCGGCTGGTGGCGCTGAAGGTGCTGGCGCCGGGGCTGGCGGCTGATGCCGGGTTCCGGCGGCGGTTTATCCGGGAGTCGCGGGCGGCGGCGGCGGTGGATGATCCGCACATCATCCCGGTGTATGAGGCTGGCGAGGCGGGCGGCGTGCTGTTCATCGCGATGCGGTACGTGCCGGGCGGGGATGTGCGGACCCTGGTGCGGCGGGAAGGTCCGCTGCCGGCGGGGCGGGCGGCGGGGATTATCTCGGCTGTGGCGTCGGCGCTGGATGCGGCGCACGGGGCGGGGCTGGTGCACCGGGATGTTAAGCCGGCGAACATGCTGGTGGATGCGAAGGAGGGGCGGCCCGATCATGTGTACTTGTCGGATTTCGGGCTGAGTAAGCCGGCGGTGGCGGCGACGGCCTTGACCGGGACCGGGACCGGGCAGTTCCTGGGCACGGTGGACTATATGTCGCCGGAGCAGGTTGAGGGCACGGCGGTGAACGGGCGGGCGGATCAGTATGCGCTGGGCTGCGCGGCGTTCGAGTTGCTGGCCGGCGTGCCGCCGTTCGCGCGTGATCAGCCGATGGCGGTGATGTACGCCCATGTTTCGGAGCCGCCGCCGCTGCTGGCGTCGCGGCGGCCGGGTCTTCCGCCGGGCGCCGACGTGGTGCTGGGGCGGGCGCTGGCCAAGGCGAGCGCCGATCGCTATGGCAGCTGCCGGGAGTTCGCCGAGGCGCTGCGCGAGGCGCTCGGCCTGCCGCCCTATGCGCAGGCCCACAGCGGCGGCACCGATCGGCCGGCGGGTATCGAAACCGTCATCCGTCCCCGCCCGGCCCCCGGGGATGCCGGAGGCACCGGTGATGGCGGGGACTCCGGTGAGGGCGGGGAGGGCCGGGATGGCGGTGACGGCGGGGACGCCGGGGATGGCGGTGTAGTCGATCCAGGCCGGCTGGACGCAGGCCGGGGGGGTGAGCTTCCGGCCGGGACCGTCACGTTGCTTTTTAGCGATATTGAGGGGTCGACGGTGTTGCTCCGCCGTCTGGGTGATCGTTACGCCGGGGCGTTGTCGGCGCAGCGTGCCCTGCTGCGCGATGCGTTCGGTGCGGGCGGCGGCCGGGAGCTGGGGACCGAGGGGGACAGCTTTTTCGTGGTGTTCGAGTCGGCCGCCGCCGCGGTTGGCTGCTGCGTGGCCGGTCAGCGTGCGCTGGCTGGCCATGACTGGCCCGATGGGGTGGTTGTCCGGGTCCGGATGGGCTTGCATTCGGGTGAGCCGGCCCGCCATGAAGATGGTTACGTCGGGATGGACGTGCACCGGGCGGCGCGGATCGCGGCGGCCGCGCACGGCGGCCAGGTGGTGCTGTCGGATGCGACGCGGCTGCTGGCGCAGTCCCGGCTGCCGGCTGGTGTATCCGTGCGTGACCTGGGTTTTCACCGGCTGAAGGACATAGAGGCGCCAGAGCATATCTACCAGCTGGTCGCCGCCGGCCTGCCCGATCGGTTCCCGCCGCTGAAGAGCCTGGGTGCCCGGGCCAGTCTGCCGGTGCCGCTGACGACGCTGGTCGGCCGGGACGGCGACCTAGACCAAGTCCGCGCCGCGCTCGCCGGGCCGGAGGTCCGGCTGGTGACGCTGACCGGCGCCGGCGGTGTCGGCAAGACCCGGCTTGCCATTGCCGTCGCATCGTCGCTGGGCGACGCGTTCCCGCACGGCGTGTTCTTCGTCGCGCTGGCGGCCGTCCGTGACGCAGAGGTGATGTGGAAGACCATCGCGGACAGCCTGGACGTGGCCGGTGACCAGCCAGCTCCCGAGGCGGTGACCGGGTACCTGGGCGAGCGCCGGGCGCTGCTGGTGCTGGACAACCTGGAGCAGCTGGACGACGCCCGGGGGGTGGTGGCGGCGCTGCTGCGGGCCGCCCCGGCCCTGGTGGTGCTGGCGACCTCGCGGCGGCCGCTGCACCTGCAAGGCGAGCATGAGCAGCCGGTGCCGCCGCTGGAGATACCCCGCGAGGCGTCCGTCGAGGAGGTGGCGGCCTGCGGCGCGGCGCGGCTGTTCGTCCAGCAGGCGGACATGGTCCGCCCGGGCTTCGCCCTCACCCCCGGCAACTCCGCTGACATAGCGGCCATTTGCCGGCGCCTGGACGGGCTGCCGCTGGCCATCGAGCTGGCCGCATCCCGGGCCAGGCTACTGGCACCCAGGGCACTGCTGGCCCGGCTCGGGGACAGCCTCGGCCTGGCCGCCGGCGACACCGGGCGCCCGTCGCGGCAGCAGACCCTGCGGAACACCATCTCGTGGAGCTATGACCTGCTGGCCCCTGACCTGGCCCAGGTGTTCCGGCGGGCGGGCGTATTCGCGGGAGGCTGCGACCTCGACGCGCTGGCGGCGGTCGCCGTGGCCGGGCACAGCCCGGGAGCCGGGGCCGATCCGCTGGAACTGGTCGCCGGGCTGCTGGACGTCAGCCTGATTACGGTAACCGAGGGCGTCGACGGCGAGCCGCGGGCGGGCATGCTGGAGACGATCCGTGATTACGCCCTCGAGCGTCTCACTCAGGACGGTGACCTGGACGACACCCGGCGCCGGCACGCCCGGTACTACGCGGCGTTTGCCGAGCGGTCGGACGAGCAGCTGCGCGGCTCGGGTCCGGCGCACCTGGCCACTTTGGACCGGCTGGAGGCCGAGCATGACAACCTGCGCGCCGCCTTGAGCTGGTCGCTGGAGATGCCGGCCGCTGAACCGGCCGGCGACCAGGAGCGAGCAGCTGTCGGCCTGCGGCTGGTTCAGGCACTCGCCCTGTTCTGGTACCGGCACGGTCACGCCACCGAAGGGCGGCGGTGGCTGGAGCGGGCGATCGGGCTGGCCGCCGATGATGCCGGAGCACCGCTGGCCCAGCTGGCTCACTGGCTCGGGGTACTGCTGCAGCAGCAGGGCGAGCTGGAGGCGGCATTGCCGCTGCTCGAGCGCAGCCTGGAGATCTGGCGCGGCCTCGGCGACCGGGACCAGGAGGCACGAGAACTCAACAGCCTCGGCATCACCCATCATTTTCGCGGCGACCTGGGCACTGCACGATCCTTGCTGGAGGACAGCATCGCGATCGCCCGCGAGCTCGGCAGCGGCATCCGGCTCGCCGGGGCACTCACGAACCTCGGCCATCTGGAGGGCGACGCGGGCAACTTCGATCGCGCCACGCAGGTGCTGCAGGAGGCGCTCGCAGTCGACCGGAAGCACGGTGACATGCTGGGCGTCGCGATGGACCAGCAGTCGCTTGCGGGGATTAGCCTGCGCGCGGGCCGTGCTGAAGAGGCCCGCGGCCTGCTGTCCGCCATGCTCGACTATGTCGCCAGGTCCGGCGACATCGACCTGCTGGCCACCACCCTGCAAATGTCGGCCTGCATCGCGGCCGAGCTCGGCGAGTGCCCGCAGGCCGCCCGCCTCACCGGCGCCGCGGACGGCATCCGCCGGCAGGCGGGCCTGGGGGTGTCACAACCGGAACTGCTCGAACGGTTCCTGGGCCCGGCCCGCGCGGCCATCGCACCCGACGCATGGGACGCCGAGCTGGCCGCTGGCCGCGCGCTCACCCAGGAGCAGGCGGTCACGCTCCTCATGTCACCATCCCCCGCACACGGCACACACCAATGACCGGGCGGCCCGGTCCGCAGCGGTCGCCGAACTGACAACCTCCCTCGCCGCCGGGTCCAGGTCGGCGCCGATGATTGCGGGCCTGGACGGCACCCGGCGCATCGCCACCAGCGCGTTGTCGGCCGGCAGGAGCCCGTAAAGCCCCCTCCCCGGTCAGTGCCCGGTGCAGCGTCGCGCCCAGCGCGAACACGTCGCTGGCCCGGTGACGGCGCCTCCCCGCAGATCAGGGCCGGGTCGATGTACTCGACCGAGGCGGCCGACCCAGCCCGGTGACGTAGGCGCCAGGCGTCAGTTGCGCTCCGCCAGCACAGTCCGCACCCGCATGGCGCAGGCCGCTGTCTGGCCGGACTCTTCCCGGCGCGACCGAGCATCGGCCAGCTGAGCTGGCCGTCCTGGCCAAGCGCTCAGATCGCCCCGTTCGGCGCGGGACCGACGGCGTCCGGGCCAGATCGCCCAGGGCGAGGCCCTCGGTGATGAGTCCCGTTGGGCTCGACGACGAGCAGGACGTCGCCAGGCCCGACTTCCGGATCCTCGGCCACCCCAAGCGAGACGCCGCCGCGCTGCACCACGCCGAGAATCAGGCCCTGTCGCGCCCTGCGGACTTCGCTCAGTCGTCGCGGTTCAGTTCCCTTCTCGACCACGTGCTCCACCAGCCGGTGTTCCTCGCCGCGCACCAGGTGCGTCAGTAGTTCGCCGGCATGAGGCGCTTCAAGCCCTTTCGCGACGGTGTGTCCCACCAGGTCGTCAGGAGAGAGCACCTGGGTGACCCCGATGTCCTGGAGGGCGCGAATCAGCCTGCGGGAGCTCACGAGTGCCGTGATCGGAACGTCGGGCGCCTCCTGGCGGACGAGGACGGCGCTCACCAGGGCGTCCCCGTCGTCCCCGGCGGCGATCAGGATGTGGACCGCGCCTTCCGGACGCCCGGGCCGGATGGCCTCCTCGGAGGTCGGATCGCCGCGGACGAGATGAACGTGAGCGGGAACGGTCGAGGGATCCACGTCGGCGACGAGCACGACCGCGTCGCCGACGTGCTCGAGTTCCTCGAGCACGACCGGGATCGCCGAGTGCATGCCGTAGACGAGCCGATACGGACCTTCGGGGAACCTGGCTCCGATCTGCATGATCCTCCTTACTCCGTTCGCCACCGCCGAGCCCGTCAGGAGCGCGAACGCGGCCGCTAGCATCGGGATGGTGGTCAGCATGACCAGCGAAGCGACGATACGTCCCGAAGCGTTGCCCGGGGTTACGTCGCCGTAGCCGACCGTCGTCGCCGTCTCAAGCGCCTAGTACCACCCTCTGGTGACGGGAATGTGCTGTGTCGCCGAGAACACAGCACCGCCGGCCAGTACGCAGCCGACGACCCCGCCGATGAAAAACAGCGCGTGCCGGTGCGGCCTGACCCTCAGCAGCCGGACCAGAAAAAACGACAAAGGGCATCCTCGCCTTCACGAGATAAGCGGTCTGCCGCGAGGCCACCTGGGCTCATCCGCCCGACGAGCGTGGCATGAGATGTATGGACGATGCCCGCAGGTACGGCAGCTCGTCGCCGCAGTGTCCGGATCCGCCTGCGCTACGATGCCAGCCTTTCAGCGAAAATGCCTCATGGGGGGCTCACCCGTGCCGTCTGCGGGCAGTACGGGTGGAGAGCAGCCCGGATTGCGCGGCTGCGCGGGAGTTGCCGGCGCTTGCTACCGTGCCGCTATGGCTATCGCGCTTAGTGCAGCGACGCTCAGGCTGCTCGACGGGAGGAACTACGCGGTCCTGGCCACGGTGAATCCCGACGGCAGCCCGCAGACCTCCGCCATGTGGGTCGGCCGCGATGGCGGAGACCTGCTGTTCTCGACCGTGGAGGGACGCGTGAAGCACCGTAATATGCGGCGCGACCCGCGCGTCAGCGTCACGGTGCTCGACTCCTCTGACCCGGAGAACTACGTCGAGCTGCGTGGCCGGGTGTCGATGACGCCAGATGCTGGCCGGCGGGTTGACACTTAGCTGTCCTGGAAGTACGACGGCAAGGATCCCGGCGAGGACCGGCCCGGCGCTGTCCGCGTGGTGGTGCGGATGGTCGTGGAGAAGGCTGCCGGGCACGCCGCATAACCCCGGCGAGAGCACGGGTTTCATCAGCTCCGCGCGGAGGGCGCTGAGGATTCCCTGGCTGCCCGGTGCCGGGCAGGCTAGGTCAGTCCGGGCTTGTCTGGGTCAGGCGGGAGCAGGACGCGGGAGAGGAATGGCATGGCAGCGGTGATGACGGCCGCGCCGGCAAGCAGCAAGGGCGGGAGATAAAGCAAGATCAGGTACCCGCCGCTCGGACTGCGCGTCAGCAGGTAGCCGAATGGAGCCCCGGAGCCGGCTCCGGTCATCTGGATTGCGTAGGGATAGAACATCGCCGCGAGCAGCAGGAGAAAGTACGTGCCCAGCCTCAGGGCCACCGTCAGCGCGCCAGCGACCGCCGCGAGCACTTCGCGTGCCCGCGCAGAGATGACACTTAGCTACGCTGCCGCGGTGGACGTCAAATGGACGGCCAGGGCAGCCGTGGGGACCGCGGCAGCGGCCGGCCCGATGAGTGCGCAAGCCCGATCAGCAAGAGAGGTGACTTCTAGTGAAGCCAGTACTGGACAGAACCGTCGCGCTGGTGACGGGGGCTTCGAGTGGCATCGGCGCGGCCACGGCCGCCGCGCTCGCCGGCCGGGGCGCGGCCGTGGCGCTGGCGGCACGGCGCCGGGACAGGCTGGACGCGCTTGCCGCCGGTATCCGCGACCAGGGCGGGACCGTGCTGGTGCTGGAGTCCGACGTCACGGACGAGCGGCAGGCGACCGACGCCGTCGAGCGCACGGTCGCCGAGCTGGGCCGTCTGGACGCCCTCATCAACAACGCAGGCGTGATGCTGCTCGGCCCGGCGGTCGGCGCGCCCCTGGCGGAGTGGCAGCGGATGGTCGATCTCAACGTGCTCGGCCTGCTCTACTGCGCGCATGCGGCGCTGCCGCACCTGCTCAGCGCGGCCGAGGACAGCCCGCGCCAAGTCGCCGACATGGTGAATATCAGCTCGGTGGCGGGACGGGTGGCCCGCAACGGTAGCGGCGTCTACAACCTCACCAAGTACGGCGTCGGCGCTTTCAGCGAATCCCTTCGCCAGGAGCTGGCCAAGCGCTACGTCCGCGTCTCACTGGTCGAGCCGGGCGCCACCGCGACGGAGCTGGCAGGCCACAACCGGCCCGAGGTACTCGACAGCCTACGGAGCCAATTCGGGCAGCGGATGGAAGCCGAGGACATTGCCGACGCGATCATCTACATTGTCACCCGACCGCGGCACGTCGCAGTCAATGAGATGCTGATCCGCCCCACCGAGCAGGAGCGGTAGCCCGGCCACCACGTCACCATGTCACCACCATCTACGTCGATGATCTCGCGGAGTTCTGCCTGCTCGCCCTGCCGCGGGCGGGGGGCCCGGGATCCTGGCGCGGGGAATGCGGCCGGGCGGCGCGGCATTGACTGAATGGTGGATGCCATAGAGGAGTCGCTGCCGCTGGCGGTGCTGGATTTCGTCGGGATCGAGTATGGCGAGGGTGCCGCCGCGTCTGTGGTCGGCGCCGTTGGGATCGCCCGCGCCGTCGAGGCGGCCGGCTACCGGCGCTACTGGGTTTCCGAGCATCACAACATGACCAGCCTGGCGTGCAGTGCCCCGGAGTTGCTGACGGCGCACGTCGGCGCGCATACCTCGCGGATCCGGGTCGGCGCCGCGGGGATCATGCTGCCCAACCATGCCTCGCTCAAGGTTGCCGAGACGTTCCGGACGCTGCTGGCCATGTATCCGGGACGCATCGACCTGGCGCTGGGCCGGGCGCCGGGCACCGACCCGCTGACCGCCCACGTCCTGCGCCGGGGGATGGTCGCCGACCCGGCAGCGGAATTCCCCGGACAGGTCGGTGAGCTGCTGGCGTTTCTCGGCGACGGGTTCCCGGCCGGTCACCCCTACGCGCAGCTGGTGGCCGCGCCGCTGGTGCAGGAGCGGCCAGAGCTGTTCGTGCTGGGTTCGAGCCCTTACGGGCCGCGCTTCGCCGCGGTTAACGGGATGAGTGCGGTGTTCGCCCATCACATGAGTCCCGATCTCGCATTCGAGGCGCTCAGGGAGTACCGCCGCTCGTTCACGCCACGTGCGGAGGGCGGGTTGCCGTACTCGGCAATGTCGGTGCTGGCCTTCGCCAGCGATGACGACGAGGCGGTCATCGACTTCGAGGCGGCGTGGACGCTGACCATCCAGAACATCCGCCGCGGGATACGTGAGCCGCTGCGGCCGGAGCAGGTACGCGACTTCGCCCGCTCGGAGCAGTTCCGCGCCGGCCGGCGCGACGACGGCCGAATGGTGACTGGCGAGCCAAAGGCCGTCGCCGAGCGGCTCCTAGAGATGAAGCAGCTCGCCCAGGCCGACGAGATCGTCGTCGTCACCCCGAGCCTGGATCGGGAGCGCCGCAAAGGCAGCTACGTGGCACTGGCGGACGCCTGGCGCCGCGCGGCCTGAGCTGACGCGGTCAGGCCTTCGGTAGATAGCCCTGACCGTGTCATCGTGCAGCCGTGACGGGTTCTGAGCAGGGTCCGGGGTGACGGGCCGGGAGCAATCCTGGCCGTCACCCCCGGACCTGCCCGGCCGGCATCGGCGGCCGGCCCGCACCAGCCGCGTGGTTGGCGACGAGGATGCGCGTGTGCCGCTACGAGCCCTCGGCTTGGGGCAGTTCCTGCGCGATCTCCCAGATATGGCCGTCGGGATCGGTGAAGCTGGCAGTGCGCATTCCCCATTCCCGGTTCATCGGGCCGTTGAGCAGCACCACTCCGCTGGCGTGCAGCTCCGCGCATACCGCATCCGCATCGTCCACCCAGATGGTGAGCTGGAAGCGCGATCCGGCCTCGCGACTGGCGACAGCGCCAGGCTTGATAAGGTCATCGGCCGCAGCAATGCTGAGCAGATTGATGATCGTGTGCTCGAAGCCGAATACCGCGGAGTTCCCGTCTTCATAGACCACTGGCACGTCGAAGACGTCCTGGTAGAACGATTTCGAGCGCTGCAGGTCCGCGACGAACAGGGTGATAGCACCGACGCTCTTCAGCAACGCGCTCACTTCCGCACCTCTTTCTGCTCGCTCGGCTCGCACGCGTGCCGCACCGCAAGGATCATGCATCGTGATCTTGGGCGGCCGTCCGGCGGCGGCCGCCCCCACGCGAACGAAGTCCCCGAGGGCGCTGGCGGCCGCCTGCTCGAGATCCTTGTAGCGTGCTGGTAGATCTTTACATCTCGGCGCGCTCACGCCAGGACCAGCTAAACGGTGGAGGGGCTATGTCGCAACCGGCCATGATCGAGGAGAGCAGGGCGCTGCTGTCATCCCTGAGCGATCAGCGCGATCACGTGCTCGGGATTCTGGAGGGCCTTTCCGAGGAAGCCCTGCGGCGGCCCGTGCTGCCGTCGGGGTGGACGTGCCTGGGGCTGGTACGCCATCTCACCATCGATGTCGAGCGGTTCTGGTTCCGTAGCATCGTCGCCGGCGAGCAGGTGGAGCCACGCGAATCCGACGCAGCCGTCTGGCAGGTCAGCCCGGACGTGCCCGCCGAGGCCGTGTTCGGCTTGTACCGGAAGGAGATAGAGCTCGCGAACGCCATCATTGCCGTCACTCCGCTGGACACCGCACCGGCCAGGTGGCCTGCCGAATGGCCCGACTGGCGGTTCCGCGATCTGCGGGAGACCATCCTGCACGTGATCACCGAGACCGCATGTCACGCTGGTCATCTCGACGTGGTACGTGAGCTCATCGATGGCCGGACCTGGCTTGTCCTTACTGAATGAGGCGCGCGAGCCCGCGGCGGATAGGGTCGGGCTGTGGAATATCGCGCGCTAGGCAGGTCAGGTCTGCGGGTCTCCGTGCTCACCATGGGCACGATGACGTTCGGCGGCCGCGGCGGCTTCGCGGATGTCGGTTCTACCGGCGTGGAAGAGGCACGCCGCCAGGTGGACCAGTGCCTGGCGGCCGGGGTGAACCTCTTCGACACAGCGGACGTGTATTCCGGCGGACTGTCGGAGGAGATCCTGGGCCAGGCGCTGAAAGGACGCCGTGACCAGGTGCTCGTAGCGACCAAGGTGCGCATGCCGATGGGCGACGGGCCGAACGACGCCGGCCTGTCCCGCCACCACATCGTGACCGGTTGCGAGGCCAGCTTGCGGCGGCTGGGCACCGATCACATCGACCTGTACCAGGTGCACGAGTGGGATGGGCTCACGCCGCTAGAGGAGACGCTGGAGGCGCTGGACCTGCTGGTCCGATCGGGCAAGGTGCGCTATGTCGGAGCGTCCAACTATGCGGGCTGGCAGCTGATGAAGGCGCTCGGCACGGCCGGCAGGCTCGGCTTGCCGCGGTTCGTCAGCCAGCAGATCTACTACTCGCTGCAGGCTCGCGAGGCAGAGTACGAGCTGATTCCCGCCGCCGTGGACCAGGGCCTCGGCGTCCTGGTCTGGAGCCCCCTGGCCGGCGGCCTGCTATCCGGTAAGTACCGCCGTGACCTGCAGCCGCCGGCCGGCTCACGGCAGCTGACTGACTGGAACGAGCCGCCGGTCCGCGACCAGGACGCCCTCTATGAGATTGTCGACGTCCTGGTCAGTATCGGCGAGGAGCGCGGTGTCTCCGCGGCTCAGGTGGCGCTGGCCTACCTGCTCGGCCAGCCTGCCGTGACCTCGCTGGTGGTTGGCGCGAAAACCGCCGCGCAGCTCGCGGATAACCTCTCCGCCGCCGACCTGGTGCTGGCGGCGGAGGAACGGGACCGGCTGGACAAGGCCAGCGCGCCTCCGCTGATCTATCCGTACTGGCATCAGGCCAAGACCGCTCGGGACAGGCTATCCCCGGCCGACTTGACCCTGCTCGGCCGGCATCTGTAGCGCTCCATAGCGCCGGAGCCGTACCGCGCCGAGAGAGCATGGCAGCAGGACGGCCTTTCCCTGGCCGACCCGGCCGTGCTCCTACTTGACGAGCCCACGGCACACCTCGACCCGGCGAACTGGGTGCGGCGTGGGCCACGGCGGCCGACGGCGACGCGGCGGACGTCAATCTCGCCGTAGCGGCGGCCAGGCAAGCGCTGAACGGGCCCTGGGGCCAGCTCACCGGGTTCGGGCGCGCCCGGCTGCTGCGGCGGCTTGGCGACCTCATCGCCCGGGACGCCGGCAAGCTGGCTGACACCGAGACGCGCGATACCGGCAAGCTGCTGCGCGAGATGCGAGGGCAGCTGGCCAGCATCCCCGAGTGGTTCTATTACTTCGCCGGGCGGGCAAGGCCCTTGCCGCGCACCCGGACGTGGACAAGGTCGCCTTCACCGGCTCGACCGCCGTCGGCGCCGAGGTCGCCAGGGCGGCGGCCGGCAACATCACCGGCGTCCTGCTCGAACTTGGCGGCAAGTCCGCCCATCTTGTCTTCGATGACGCCGACCTTGACGCCACCTGCAACGGCGTCCTGGCCGGGGTCTTCGCCGCGACCGGCCAGACCTGCATGGCCGGATCGCGGCTGCTCGTCAGCCGCAGCGTGCACGACGAGCTCGTAGCCAAGATCGTCGGCCGCGCCCGGGGAATCCGGCTGGGCGACCCGCGCGCCGCCGGCACGGAGATGGGCCCGGTCGCCACCGAGCCTCAGTACCGGAAGGTCCTGTCGTTCCTGGACTCCGTCGCCGGCGAGGGAGCGACAGTGGCCGCCGGCGGCCGGGCCGAGGAGCGCCTCGGCGGCTACTTCGTCCAGCCGACAGTGCTCACCAATGTCCAGCCGGCCATGACCGTGGCACGGGAGGAGGTATTCGGCCCGGTGCTGTCGGTCATCCCGTTCGATACCGAGGACGAGGCGGTCAGCCTGGCCAACGAGAGCCGCTACGGCCTGGCAGGCGCCGTCTGGACCAAGGACATCCACCGCGGCCACCGGGTTGCCCATGCCCTGCGGGCCGGCACCGTGTGGATCAACGCCTACCGGGTGGTCGGGCCCGACGTCCCGTTCGGCGGCTTCGGCCTCAGCGGGCTCGGGCGCGAGAACGGCATCGATGCGGTCCATGAGTACACCCAGACCAAGGCCATCTGGGTCGAGCTCACCGGCGGCACCCGCGATCCGTTCACCCTCGGATGAAGATCGACACGGTGCTGCTGTGCAGATCTTCCTCGCGACCGGGCTGAAGACCTCCTGGGCGCGGGCCTGGCCCGCGTTCCGCGACTACTCCTGAGCAGCATCCGCCAAAGGTGCTGCCGGGTAGTACGAGCCGATGATGTCGGCAGCCGTCGGCACCGGGGCGGTAGCGACCCGGGCGGCTGAATCCCGGCCGAACTCCTTGAAGGCTGCCATGTCAGGCAAGGGGTTCGAGCCGTCCGGCGTGTTCGCCGACGACACGTGCACGAACGACACCCCGTCGTCGAGGCGCACGACCTTGTACTCGACGTTGTCCGGCTGCTCGGCGCGCAGCTGCGCGAACACCGCCTCGATCAGGCGTACGTGCTCGGCGACCGCCTCGGGCCGTACCTGGTAGCTGACGACTATGCTGCTGATCACTCGACACTCCTTTGTGGCCGGGCCGCACCTGCCTGAGGGCGCGACGCCATCGCCCGGACCCCGGCGACGAACAGGTCGACCCCGAACCGGTAGTGGAACTCCGGGTCGTCCCAGGCCGTCAGCGTGCCCGCCGACTCCACCAGGTGCGGGTACTCCTCCGGCGGCAGCAGGGCGAGCCGCACCCGGCTGCGCCGCTGCATCTCGGCGCACTCGGCCTTACTCAGGCCCGGCTCGAATCCCGGCTGGCTCATGACGAGCATGAGCCCGGTCCACAGCGTGCTGCTGGCCACCTTGGCCGCATGCTCAGGATCGAACCCGCCGCGCCGTAGCACGGCCAGCGCGGTCTCCGTTGCTATCAGCGCGGCGCTGCTCTGCTTTTCCCCTGCCACCAGCAGCTGGGATGCGCAGGGATGGGCTCGGAGCACCCGCAGCAGCGACTCCAGCAGGCCCCGCAGCTGCACGTGCCACTCCGCAGCCGGATCGACCTCGGTCTCGATCTCGCTCCAGACCTGGTCAGCCAGCCCGGCGAGCAGCACCTCCTTGTTCTTGAAATGCCAGTACAGCGCCATCGGTGTGACACCGAGCTCGGCCGCGAGCCGCCGGTAGGTGATCGCGTCCAGCCCTTCGGCGTCGCCCAGGGCGAGCGCGCGCTCAACCACGGCCTGCTTGGTCAGCCGGGTCCGGTCCGCTTCTCGTGCCTGCGTTCCTGTCATCGCTTGACAACTATACGCCGTACACGCCAAGGTAGTCATGTACAACGTACAAGTGATATGTACAGGTGCTCCGTACATGAAAGGAGCACAAGAGAGGGAGAGGAACCCGGCCGATGTCCAGACGCTGGTGGACCCTGGTGGCTGTATCGCTCGCCACCTTCATGACCTACCTCGACAACAACGTGACCAATGTCGCGATCCCCACGATCCAGCGCAGCCTGCACCTGTCGATCGCGGGCCTGGAGTGGGTGGTCAGCAGCTACATCCTGGTGTTCGCCGGGCTGCTGCTGGCCGGCGGCAGGCTCGCCGATCTCTACGGCAGGCGCCGGGTGTTCCTGATCGGCCTGTCGGTATTCACGCTCGCCTCGCTCGGCGCAGGCCTGGCCGGCAGCGGCGGCGTCCTGATCGGTTTCCGGCTGCTGCAGGGCCTCGGCGCCGCGCTCGTCGTGCCGACCACGCTCGCGATCATCATCGCGACGTTCGATGACGCCAGGGAACGCGCGACGGCCGTCGGCGCCTGGACGGCAATCGGCGCCATGGCACTGGCCCTCGGCCCGCTGATCGGCGGGTTCATCAGCCAGCACCTGCACTGGGGCTGGATCTTCTTCATCAACGTGCCGGTCGGGATCGCCACGTTCGCGATCGCGGTGGCGTCCGTGCGGGAATCCCGTGATCCGTCTGTGCTGCGCCGCCTGGACATCCCAGGACTGGTCACCTCGGCGATCGCATTGTCCTCGCTCACCTACGCCCTGATCGAGGGCCACGACAAGGGCTGGACGTCCGCCCTGATCCTCGGCGGATTCGCGCTCGCGGCCACCGCAGCGACGGCCTTCGCCGTCGTCGAGTCCAGGGCCGCCCACCCGATGGTCGAGATGAGCCTGTTCCGGTCCCGGGTCTTCAGCGGCGGCACGGTCACGATGATGCTGTGGGCCTTCGGCATCTTCGGTATCTACTTTTTCACCTCGATCTACCTGCAGAACGTCCTCGGCTTCTCGCCGACGAAGGCCGGCCTCGCCTTCGTTCCGATGGCCCTGTGCATGGCGCTGTTCGCCTCGCTCGCCGGGCCGGCCTCCCGGATACTGCGGACGCACCAGGCGGTTGCGCTCGGCATGGTGATCATGGCGGCCGGCCTCTACCTGATCTCGCGGCTGGGCGGCGGCGCGAGCTTTGCCGGGCTGATGCCAGGTTTCCTGATGTTCGGCGCCGGCGCCGGGCTGATGAACGTCCCGCTGACCAACGCCGTGCTGCAGTCCATGCCGCCGGAGCGGTCCGGAGTCGCGTCGGCCCTGCTGAACGCCTCACGCGAGGTGGCCGGGCTGCTCGGCATCACGATCATCGGTGCTGTGTTGCGATCCCGCGAGGGCGTGGCCGCCCGGCATGGCGCGGATCCCCTCCACGCCTATCTCGATGGTTACCACGCTGGCCTGCTCGTGACGGTCACCCTGGTCGCATTCGGCGCGGTCGTCAGCTACATCGCGCTGCGCCGGATGGCACGCCAGGAACCGGCCGCCGGGCCGGTGCCTGCGGTGGCCGCCGAGCTGTCCGGCTCCGCCGAACCCGAGCTAACCCCGGTGCCGCCCGCACGGTAGGAATCAGTCACGTCCGGCCCGGCCGCACGGGCTAGCCCGCCAGGTGAGCAGTTGCCCAGCGTGAGCCAACTATGCGAGATCCACAGTGTCTCCCGCGTGACCGTGCTAAAGGCCCTGACCGTCCTCCGCGACGATGGACTGATCGTGACCGTCCCCCGGTGGGGATCGTTCGTGGCTGAACGCTGAGGTCAGACCGGCCGTATCGAGTGAAGCTGATGCCGCCGGTTCTCGCGTCCGTCACGCCAGCGGACCCCCGAGCACCCTGACGGCCAGCCCGCCGTACCACGAAACCTCCGCAGCGGGGGGTAACACCGGCCATGACCCGCGGGCCCGCGTCGGCGCGCTCGACAGCACGGATGATCTTTCGGGAAGGTACTCATCCCGATAACTGCAGCAGGCCGACATTGACCCGGGTACCCCGGACGTGATGCCGGTTCACCATATGGCCGTCTGACCAGCAGGGCCGGCCCCGCATGCGCGCACGGCCGCTCAGCCGACGGCGACGATCTCCCGGTGCAAGTCCAGCAGCCCCGGGATCTCCTCCCGGCCCGCGCGCCCCATTCCGCATTCGGTGCAGATACCCCAGGCGCGGCTGCCGCCCGGGCTTGCCGCCAGGGCAGCGTCGATGAGCCGTACCTGCTCATCGGTCGTGCCTGGTGCCTGATCGGCCGGGTGATACGGCACGAGCGCGAAGTTGAGTTCGGTGCCCGGGTCAGCGGCCAGCTCGGCCAGCGGCGCGAAATAGGCCTCCTCGTGCTGGTACTGCGGCACGGTGAAGGAGACGAAGCTCACCGGGCGCCGGGCCGCGGCGATGACCGCGTTGAGCACGCGGACCTGCAGCGCCAGCGACTCAGGCTGCTTGAAATGCTGATGGCCGTAGTCCCCGTAGCACAAGTGCAGCCCGACGGGGACGTCGCTGGGCACCTGGCCAGCGCAGCGGGCCAGGTTCGCGATGATCACATCGAAAGCCTGCGCGCCGCTGCCGGTGAAGCTCGCCTCGAGGAGCCCGAACTCCACCGCAACATCCCATTGCACGGCCACCTCGTCATGCGGGACCGCGGCAAGGAACCGGTCCAGGTCGGCGAACATTGTTCGCTCGTAAGAGCCCAGCAGCGACTCCTGCTGCCCGGCGACGACGTACGCGCTGATCGAGGCGAGCGGCGTCGGGTACTGGACCTGGAAACGGACGCCATCGGGGATGACGCCCTGACGCCGCAGGGCGGCGAAGCTCGCATATGACTCCAGGTAAGCGTCGGCGTAGCCAGGGTCCGGCCATGTCATGTCCGCCGGTTCAACCCCGTCGGCGAGCCGCACCTGCGGCATCTCGTACTCCTCCGCCGGATTGTCGTGCGGGTGCGCGGCCGTGAGCGAGGGGGATTGCAGGAACTTCTGCATCTGGAAGAAGATCCAGTTACCCCGGTCGCCGGTCTCGCCATCGGGAATGCGCCGCAGGCCAGACGGGACCCGTGACGCGATCTCGCGCATCACCGTCTCGGTGTCGGCCAGGTTGACGCTGCCATTGAAGTGAACATGGGTGGGCGGCATTTTCGCGGGCTCCTTTGCGTCGCTACCCGAGTATCCATCATGACCCGCGCGGTTCTACGGTGCTGCTCTCAGTCGCGGGAAACGCCGCGGAAGTAGCCTGTCGAGCGGGCTGAGCGCGCGTTGCTCGGTGGCGGCACGGGCCGGCCCGATGAGCGTGGCCTGCAGCAGGCGGGCGGCGTCTAGATGGTCGCCGGTCCAGATCATCCGCACGGCGGTGGCACTGGCTCGCCCGTCCTGGCCGCGCAGGTCGTGACGCACCGCGTCGACGAGGCGGCCGTCGGCGAGCTTGTCGTGGCCGAGCGGCTCGGATAGCTCGTGGTGGCTGGTGAGGCTGACCGCGAGATCGTCATACCAGCCTCGTATCAGTTCGCTCGTGTTCAGCAGCTCCCGGCGGGCTGCCGCCCGGTCGCCTACCGCTTGGCCGTCGTCGCGCTGCCACAGGTCGAGCACCGCATCGGCCGCGAGGCGAAGGCCGGTGACCCCGGTGACCAGGCTGGTTATGTCTGCCAGCGGGATCGGTTTGGCGCCGCGTTCGGCCAGGTAGCTGCGAAATGTGTCGTCCAGCCGCCGCGATGCTCCGGCTGCGCGGACGGCTTCGGCGGTGGGCGCGGCTTCGGCCGTAGGGGCGGCTTCGGCCGTAGGGGCAGCCTTGCTGACGTCGCAGCGGAGCATGCCGAACTCAACGGCCCTGGCCAGGTAGTCCGCGCTGTCTGCGTAGGCCTCGGCTAGCGCCTGGTTGAGCGCGGCTCCTGCGCCACGCGGCCAGAAGAGCAGCCCCACCACGAGGCTCACCGCGCACCCGAGGGCGATGTCCTCTACCCGCAGCAGCCCGATCCGCCAGCCGGCCGGCTGGATGATGTTGAACAGGATCACCAGCGTGAGCGTGAACGCGGCCTGCCCCGCTGCGAACGAGATGACAGCGGGCGCTACGCCAGCGAGCAGGATTGCCAGCGGCAGCACGAACCATAGCAGCGTGGCGTTCGTGCCGATAACTGCCAGCAAGACGGCGCCGATGACGAATCCGACGACCGTGCCGAGCAGGCCGCGGACCACGTTCTGGCCGGTGTTCAAGGCGTTGGATCGCAGCACTGACAACGTGCCGAGTACCACCCAGAACGAATGCTGCACACCGGTCAGATGCGCCACGAGTACAGCCAGCCCCAGCCCGGCCGCGCCGCGCACGCTGTTGTGCAGCCACACCGAGTGCCGGTCGACGTGGGCGGCGGCGCGTTCCCGCGCCGCCGGCAGTGTCCCGGCCAGGCCCTCGGGCTGGCGGCCCAGCAGCCGTTCCAGCCAGTTGCGCCGCTCGGCGGCCGCTGTCAGATCGATGTTGCGCGCGATCACCGAGACGGCGAAGCTCAGCTCCTGCGCGCGGAAGCTGGCGTCCAGAGAGGTGATGAACTCGCTGACCCGTTCTTCGACAGCGACCGGGCCGGCGCCGGCCGGCGCCCGGCGGACCGGCAGCTCGACGGTCGCGCTTCGTTCCAGCTTGTCCAGCGCCGCACGCAGGGCGGCCAGCGCCGAGCGCAGCTTCTCAGGACTGGCCTCGGGTCCGTCCAGCAGGTCTGCGCCCTGTTCGAGCACCGCAGCCGAGGCGGACTTCACCGTGCAGGCAGCCCGGTGGACGCCGGCGCTGCCGACCAGTGGCTGCGAGTGCATGAGGATCGCGTTCAGCCAGCTCAGCTCATCCACCAGGCGCACGATTGTCCTCGCCGCAGTGCTCAGCCCGGTCGGCCGATAGGGCGTGGCGAGGAACCCTCGGCGCAGGGCGCTGACCGCGGCATTCGCCCGCGCTATAGCCTGCTCATGCTCGGCCGCCGATGCCTGATCCTTGCTGCCGAGCATGTAGGCGACATCCGAACGCAGCCGGGCGGCCAGCGCCCTGCAAGCGGCCGTAGCGGGTCCGCGCAGCGGGTCTCTGGCCGGCGCCGGCCACAGCAGTGCCACCGCGGCAAACGCAGCGCCCGACGCCATGCCCCACCCCGCCAGCCGGTCCGGCACCGATGACGGCGGCCCGGCTAGCGACACCGGCAGGATGAATGCCAGCAGTAGCGACGTTGTGGCCCCGGCCAGCACGGAGCTGACCACCCCGGCGAAGAGCACGCCGAAGCCGACGACTGCCATCGCCGAGGCCGCGAGCCACGCGGCACCCGAGGCCAGCGTGCCAGCGCAGACGAACACGCCGCCCACGACCGCCAGCGCTGCCTGTGCCTGCAGCCGCTCACGCATCGGGCCGCCGAAACCGACCAGCAGCAGCATCGCGAACGAGCCGAACGCCGCGAACGTCGCCACCGCGGGATTGCCGATCACCTTGTCGCCCAGGGCGAACATGGCAGGCATGACGATCGCAGTCCGCCCCGCCCGCCGCAGCGCCGCAAGGTTGTGATCACGTAGACCGAGCCACCGCAGAGGGTGCATCAGCAGTTGTCCCACCCGTTCGGCGCGCCGATTGCCCGGATACTCGGACCGGAATTCTTCATCATCCGTCACTGCGCTGTCAACGGCAAGAACCGCGCAGACAGGGACGCAGCGTGCGCACCGCCCGGCGCGCCGGAGCAGGCCGGCTCGAGCAGCCGATGCGGGGCAGCCGGCCCGCTGCTCCATGATCCCGAAGGATTTGGGGTGCTATGTGACGCAAATCCTTCGCGCTCACGGGAACCGGCCCGCGAGGCCCGCCCGGAGGAAACGGCCGGGGACCGGGCCGATAACAAGTTGGTCAGTTTTGGTGAACTTCCCCTTGACACCGACCTGAGCCCGGCTGACACTACTGCACATATTGAAACGTTCCATAACCCAGCGCGAGACGGTCGTGCTATCAGCGAGAGGCAGTCATGGGACCCGCGCGTGAGACCGGCGGCGAGGCCGATCAGCCTGCCGTCCCCTCCCGCGCGACGACGCCCGCGCCGGCTGCGCCAGCAGCGCCAGCGCCGGCTGCGCCAGCAGCGCCGGCTGCGCCAGCAGCGCCGGCTGCGCCAGCAGCGCCGCCCGCGCCAGCAGCGCCGGCTGCGCCAGCCGGGCTGCCGGACGCTGCCGGACATGGCGCCGCGCTGCTCTCACTGCGGCACGTGGCCAAGGCATTCGGGGCGGTGCAGGCGATCGCGGACGGATCGATCGAGCTGTACGCCGGCGAGGCGCACGGGCTGGTCGGCGAGAACGGCGCCGGCAAGTCCACCATGGTCAAGATCCTGGCCGGGGTGCATCAGCCGGACAGCGGGACGTTCCTGATGGACGGGAGGCCCGCCGCGCTGCACGGCCCTGCCGCCGCCAGGGACGCCGGTATCGCGGTCATCTACCAGGAGCCGACTCTGTTCCCCGACCTGACCGTGGCGGAGAACATCTTCATGGGCCGCCAGCCGCTGCGCGCCGGGCGCCGGATCGACGCCCGGGCGATGCGCGCCCGGGCAGCCGAGCTTTTCGGGCGGCTCGGCGTGCCGCTCGACCCGGCGCGCATCTGCCGTGGCCTGTCCATCGCCGATCAGCAGATGGTCGAGATCGGCAAGGCCCTCTCGCTGAACGCGCGGGTCATCGTGATGGACGAGCCCACCGCGGCCCTGTCCGCGCTGGAGGTCGCCAGGCTCTTCGAGGTCGTGCGCACGTTGCGGGCGGCGGGCGCCGCGGTGCTCTTCATTTCGCACCGGCTCGAAGAGGTATTCGAGATCTGCCAGCGGGTCACCGTCATGCGCGACGGCAGGCAGGTGCTCACCAGGGAACTTGCCGGCCTGACCGCAGACGACCTGGTGCGGGCCATGGTGGGCAGGGACATGCCGGATCGCTCCGCCGGCGAGCAGAGCACGCCTGGTGAGCTTGTGCTGTCGGTGGAGCATCTGACCAGGGAGGGCGTGTTCACCGACATCTCGTTCGGGGTACGGGCCGGCGAGATCGTGGCGTTCGCCGGCCTGGTCGGATCGGGCCGGAGCGAGGTCGCGAGGGCGATCTTCGGCATCGATCGTTATGACGCGGGCAGCGTGATGGTGGCCGGGCGCCGGCTCCGCCGGGGATCGCCGGCCAACGCGATGGCGGCCGGCGTGGGCCTGGTGCCCGAGGACCGCCGGCAGCAGGGCCTGGTGATGGATATGTCCATCCAGCAGAACATGACGCTTGCCTCCCTGGCCCGGCTCCAGCATGCGGGCCTGATCTCGGCCACTGCGGAGCGAGCCTTCGCCACCGACTGGGCGACGCGGCTGCGGCTCAAGTACGGCCGCCTCGCCGACCCGGTCGCGCGCCTGTCCGGCGGTAACCAGCAGAAGGTCGTCCTGGGCAAGTGGCTCGGCCGCAAGCCGGCGCTGCTGATCGTGGACGAGCCGACCCGCGGTATCGACATCAACACCAAGGCGGAGGTGCACCGGCTGCTGGCGCAGCTGGCCGCCGACGGGGTCGCGATCCTGATGATCTCCTCCGAGCTGCCGGAGGTACTGCATGTCAGCGACCGGATCCTGGTCATGCGCGAGGGCCGCCTGACCGCGGAATACGCGCGCGCCGACGCATCGGAGGAATTGATCATGTCCGCGGCCACCGGCCAGCTCCAGGCGCAGGCGCAATGAGCACCACCGTGGCCGAGCGGCGCGACTCCTCGCCGCCGCCCCCCGATGCCGGCTCGCGGCGGCTCACCGAGCGGGTGTTCCGGGTCAGGGAATCCGGCATCCTCGCCGTGCTCCTCGTCTTCGTGGCCGCGACGACCGCCATCCAGCCGCGTTTCCTTGACACGCAGAACATCCAGTTCGTGCTGATCAACACCACCGTCTTCGCCCTGCTCGCGCTCGGCGAGACCATGGTCGTGGTCAGCCGCAACGTCGACCTGTCCATCGGATCGGTGCTCGGGCTCTCGGCCTTCCTGTCGGCCCGGCTGTTCAGCCAGGTCCACGGGATCCCGATTCCCGTCGTGTTCGCGGTGGGCCTGGCCATCGGGCTGGTCTGCGGGGTGGCGAACGGGCTCATGGTGTCACTGGGAAGGGTGCCCAGCCTGGTGGTGACGCTGGCCACTCTCTACATCATCAGGGGCATTGACATCCTGATCGTGGGCGGCAACGAGGTAGTCGCGCAGTCCCTGCCGGCCAGCTTCGCCAACATCCCGCAGGACACGGTGCTCGGGGTGCCCTATCTCGCCATCGTGATCGCCGTCATCGTCGCGATCGGGGCCTACTACCTGCGCTCGTTCCGGTCCGGCCGGGAACTCTACGCCATCGGCTCCAACCCCGACGCTGCCCGGCTAGCCGGGATTCCCGTCGGCAAGCGGATCTTCACCGCCTTCGCGGTCAGCGGCGCGCTGGCTGGGCTGGCCGGGGTGCTCTGGGCCGCCCAGTACCAGACGATCGACTCCACCGCCGGGACGGGCTACGAGCTGCTGGTCGTATCGGCGGTCGTGGTCGGCGGCGTGGCGATCTTCGGCGGCAGCGGCACAGCGATCGGGGCGGCGATCGGCGCGCTGCTGCTCAGCACGATCCAGTCCGCACTCAACGTGCTGGGCATCGCGCCGTTCTGGGACCAGGCGATCGCCGGTTTCCTGCTGCTGCTGGCCATCACCCTCGACCGGGCGATATCGCTCAGGCTGCTGGCCGCGCTGCGACTAAGGAGCTCTCGCCGTGGAATCTGAGCACGCCGCGGCCGCGCCTGGGCCCGGCACCCCGGCCGCGCCCGGGCCAGGCGCCGCGCCCGGGAGCGGGCCGGCATCGCGGGGCGCTGCGGCAGGCCAGCTACTCCGTCGGTCAGCGCGCTGGGAGACCGGCCTGGTGGTGGTGGTGATCGCCATCGTCGTGTTCGGCGCGTCGACCTCGTCGGAGTTCCTGACCGGGTCCAACTTCTTCAACATCGGCCTGGGCTCCGGCGAGATAGCGATCATGGCACTGCCCATGACGCTCATCATCATCAGCGGCGAGATCGACCTGTCGGTGGCCTCGACCATGGGCATGTCGAGCGCGCTGCTGGGCGTCCTGTGGAGCACGGGCTGGCCGATGCTGGCCATCTTCGCTGTTCTCTTGCTGCTCGGCGCCGCGGCCGGCCTCCTCAACGGCCTGCTGGTGACCCGCGTCGGGCTCCCCTCGCTGGCCGTGACCATCGGGACGCTGGCGCTGTTCCGCGGCATCGCCCTCATCATCATCGGCTCGAATACGGTCTCCGATTTCCCGGCCGCCTATACCAACATGGGCGTTGAGCCGATCCCGCACACGCAGCTCTCCTACAGCGCGGGAATCTTCATCGTGCTCGCCATCATCTTCGGGGTGGCCCTGCACGGCACCCCGTTCGGCCGGTCGATATTCGCCATGGGCGCCAACCAGGACGCGGCGCTGTTTGCCGGAATCCGGGTGAAGCGGATCAAGACCCTGCTGTTCGTGATCTCCGGCGTGGTCTGCGCCATGGCCGGGGCGCTGCTGACCTTCCGCCTCGACACGGCGGTCCAGAACAACGGCCTTGGCCTGGAACTTGACGTCGTGGCCATCGCGCTGCTGGCCGGCGTGTCGATCTTCGGCGGCAAGGGCTCCATCATCGGAGTCGTACTCGCCGTGCTGGCCTTCGCCGGGCTGCAGAACGCGCTGCTGCTGACGAACTTCAATCAGGAAGCTACCGGCATCGTGATCGGCGGGCTGCTGCTGGCCAGCGTGTTCGTGCCGAACGTGATGTCCTTCTCCGCCCGGGCGCGTGAATCGCTCGGCCGGCGGAGCCGCGCCACGGCCGCAGTGAGCAGGAGCGGGCCGTGACCGGCCGCCGCCAGGTACAGCCACCTAATTTCCGCTAGCCCCAATTGAAAGGATTCACCATGAAAGGTTCCTTGAGACGGGCCGTGTTGCTGCCTGCAGCACTCGCCACCGTGTCGGCCGTCCTCGCCGGGTGCGGGTCCTCGGGCACGTCGACGCCCCCCGCCTCCAGCTCATCCCCCGCGGCCTCGGGCGCGCTGAAGACCGGGCTGAAAGTGTTCGTCATCCCCAAGAACCTCGGCAACCCCTACTTCACCACGTCAGACAGCGTGAAGTCGGGCGGCGCGCTGGCGGCGCTGCAGCAGCTGGGCGAGACCGGCTCGGAGACCAGCGGGACGGCCGCGACGCCGGCTTCCCAGATCCCCCCTATCCAGGCGGCGGTAGCCAAGGGCGCCAACGCCCTGGTGGTCTCCGCGTCAGACCCGACGGCACTCTGCCCGACGCTGAACGCGGCGATCAAGAAGGGCATCACCGTGGTCACCTATGACTCGGACGCGCCCACCTGCCGCACCCTCTTCGTCAACCAGGCATCCACCGCGCAGATCGGCACCAGCGAGGTCTCGCTGCTCGCGTCGGAGATTCACGACAGCGGGCAGATCGCCATCTTGTCGGCCACCGCCTCGGCGCCCAACCAGAATGCCTGGATCGGCTACATGAAGCAGGAGCTGAAGAAGTACCCGAAGATGAAGCTGGTCACGACCGTATACGGCAACGACGATCCGACCACCGCCACGCAGGTGGCCCAGGGGCTGCTCCAGCATTACCCGAACCTCAAGGGCATCATCTCGCCGACTACGGTCGGGATCCTGGCGGCGGCGCAGGTCGTCAGCTCTTCCTCGCGCCGCGGCAAGATCCTCGTTACCGGCCTCGGCACCCCGGACTCGATGAAGAAGTACGTGGCGGACGGCACGGTGCAGGCGTTCGAGCTCTGGAACCCGGCCAACCTCGGTTACCTGGCGGCGTACGCTGCCGTGGAGCTCGCATCCAAGAAGATCACCAATGCCGTCGGGCAGTCGTTCACCGCGGGCAAGCTCGGCAAGTTCACGGTCGGCGCCGATCACACCATCCTGCTCGGGCCGCCCTTCGTCTTCAACAAGTCCAACATCAACCAGTTCAACTTCTGACCGGGCCGCGGCCGTGCTCCCGGCTCCTCGCCGGGAGCACGGCCAGCCAGCGTGCCCGTGCGGCCGCACCGCACGGGCAGCACTGGCCACCGGATACGGGCACGCCAGTGCCCGGAGGAACAGGCAGGAGGCTCAGGCGATGGAGCGGGTCTGCTTTCTCGCGCGGGTCCGGCCGGACCGGCTGGAGGAGTACCGGGCACGGCACGCCGAGGTCTGGCCGGAGATGACCGATGCGCTCCGCGCGGCGGGCTGGGGCAACTACAGCCTCTTCCTGTCCGATGACGGGCTGCTCGTCGGCTACCTGGAGACGCAGGACTATGCCGCCGCGCAGCAGCGGATGGCAAGCGCCGGCGTCAACGAGCGGTGGCAGGCGGAAATGGCGCCCTTCTTCGCCGACATCGGCGGGCAACGACCCGATCAGGGATTCCGCCGGCTGGGCGAGATTTTCCACCTTGACTGACCAGACCGCACCGAGCAGCCCTGATTCCGCAGCTGGAGATGACCTGCATGCCTGACCTGACCGCCGTGAAGAGCGCGCTGCGCGACCAGCGGATCGAGTTGCCGTCCTGGGCGTTCGGCAATACCGGGACCCGTTTCAAGGTGTTTGCGCAGCCGGGCGTTCCGCGCACGCCGCAGGAGAAGGTGCTGGACGCGGCCCAGGTTCACCAGTTCACCGGCGTCGCGCCGAGCGTGGCCGTGCATATCCCGTGGGACAAGGTCGACGACTATGCCGCCCTGTCCAGGCACGCCGCGGCGGCCGGCGTCCGGATCGGCACCGTCAACGCGAACGTCTTCCAGGACGACGACTACCGGCTCGGCAGCGTGGCGAACCCCGACCCGCGGGTCCGCCGCAAGGCACTGGATCATCTGCTGGAGTGCGTCGACATCATGGACGCCACCGGCTCGGCTGACCTGAAGCTATGGTTCGCGGACGGGACCAATTACCCGGGCCAGGACGACATCCGCGCCCGCCAGGACCGGCTCGCCGAGGCGCTGCAGGCGGTTTACCAGCGGCTGGGACCCGGCCAGCGGATGCTGCTGGAGTACAAGCTGTTCGAGCCGTCCTTCTACACCACGGACGTCCCGGACTGGGGCACCTCCTACGTGCACTGCGTCGCGCTCGGCCCGCAGGCCGCGGTCGTCGTGGACACCGGTCACCACGCGCCGGGCACGAACATCGAGTTCATCGTGGCCCTGCTGCTGCGGGCCGGCCGGCTCGGCGGCTTTGACTTCAATAGCCGCTTCTACGCCGACGATGACCTGATGGTTGGCGCCGCTGACCCGTTCCAGCTGTTCCGGATCCTGCACGAGGTGGTCGCCGCCGGGGCGATCGATCCGGCGGCCGGCATCGCGTTCATGCTGGACCAGTGCCACAACATCGAGCCGAAGATCCCGGCGCAGATCCGGTCGGTGATGAACGTGCAGGAGGCAACCGCCAAGGCCCTGCTCATCGACGCCGGCGCCCTGGCCGCCGCGCAGCAGGCCGGCGACGTGCTCGGCGCTCACGCGGTACTGATGGACGCCTACAACACCGACGTCCGCCCGCTGCTCGCCAGCCTGCGCGAGGAAATGGGACTGGACCCCGACCCCGTCGCCGCCTACCACCGCTCGGGCTACGGCGAGCGCATCATCTCCGAGCGCATCGGCGGAACCCCAGCCAGCTGGGGCAGCTAACTCCGCCGAGCCAGCCCGGCGGGCCAGGGGCTGGCGGGCCAGGGGCTGTGGGCCAGGGGGCCGGCGGACAAGGAGGCCGGCGGACAAGGAGGCACGCATGACGCCGCAGGAACCGCCCGAGGTCGCCGCGCTGCTGCAGCGCAGCAACCGGCTTGGCGCTGATCCGCGCAACACCAACTACGCCGGCGGCAACACCTCGGCAAAAGGTCACGCTGCTGACCCGGTCACCGGCCGGGAAGCCGAGCTGCTCTGGGTCAAGGGATCCGGCGGCGACCTCGGCACGCTGACCGCCGGCGGCCTCGCCGTGCTGCGGCTGGACCGGCTCCGCGCGCTGGCCGGCGTCTACCCGGGCGTCGGGCGCGAGGACGAGATGGTGGCGGCGTTCGACTACTGCCTGCACGGCAAAGGCGGGGCCGCGCCGTCCATCGATACCGCGATGCACGGGCTGCTCGGCCTTCCGCACGTCGACCACCTGCACCCCGATTCCGGCATCGCGCTCGCGACGGCCGCCGACGGCGAGGCGCTCACCCGGGCGTGCTTCGGCGACCGGGTCGGCTGGCTGCCGTGGCGCCGGCCGGGGTTCCAGCTCGGCCTGGATATCGCCGAATTCCAGCGCGCCAGCCCGGCGGCGATCGGCGTGATACTCGGCGGGCACGGGATCACGGCCTGGGGCGCCAGCAGCGCGCAGTGCGAGGCAAACTCGCTGGAGATCATCGCCACGGCGCAGCGGTATCTCGACGAGACCGGCCGCCCGGACCCGTTCGGCCCGGTGCTGGGCGGCTACCAGCCGCTGCCCGCCGCCCAGCGCCGCGCCCGCGCTGCCGAGCTGGCGCCCGTCATCCGGGGGCTGGCCGCCACCGACCATCCCCAGGTCGGCCACTTCACCGACAGTGACACCGTGCTCGATTTCCTGGCCAGTTCCCGGCACCGGGAACTGGCCGCGCTCGGCACCTCGTGCCCCGATCATTTCCTCCGCACCAAGATCGCGCCGCTGGTACTCGACCTGCCCCCGTCGGCCCCGCTTGATTTGATACGCAGCAGGCTGGCGGAACTGCACGCGGCATACCGAGACGAATACCGGGCTTATTACGAGCGGCACGCCGATGCGTCCTCGCCGCCCATGCGCGGAGCTGATCCGGCGATCGTCCTGGTGCCCGGGGTCGGGATGTTCAGCTACGGGGCGGACAAGCAGACGGCGCGGGTGGCGGGGGAGTTCTACGTCAACGCGATCAACGTGATGCGGGGCGCCGAGTCGGTGTCCGCCTACGCCCCGATCAGCGAGGCGGAGAAGTTCCGGATCGAGTACTGGGAGCTGGAGGAGGCCAAGCTGCGGCGGCGGCCGAAGCCGCGGCCGCTGGCGACCAGGATCGCGCTGGTGACCGGCGGCGGATCCGGGATCGGCGCGGCCATCGCGCGGCGGCTGGCCGCCGAGGGCGCCTGCGTGGTGGTGGCCGACCGGGACGGCGCCGCCGCCCGGCAGGTAGCCGCCGGCATCGGCTCCGCCGATATCGCGGCGGCCGTCACCTCGGACGTCACCAGCGAGGACGGCGTCGCGGCGGCACTGCGCGCGGCGGCGCTCGCGTTCGGCGGCGTGGACCTCGTCGTCAACAACGCCGGGCTGTCCATCTCCAGGCCGCTGCTGGAGACCACCACGGCCGACTGGGACATCCAGCACGACGTGATGGCCAGGGGATCGTTCCTGGTCTCGCGGGAGGCCGCCCGCGTCATGCAGGAGCAGGGGATGGGCGGCGACATCATCTACATCTGCAGCAAGAACTCCGTCGCGGCCGGGCCGGCCAACATCGCCTACAGCTCGGCCAAGGCCGACCAGGCGCACCAGGTCCGGCTGCTGGCCGCCGAGCTCGGCGAGTTCGGCATCCGGGTGAACGGCATCAACCCGGACGGCGTCGTGCGCGGATCGGGGATCTTCGCCGGCGGCTGGGGCGCACAGCGAGCGGCCGTCTACGGGGTGCCCGAGGAGGAGCTCGGCGCGTTCTACGCGCAGCGGACGCTGCTCAAGCTCGAGATCCTGCCCGAGCATGTCGCCGCCGCCGTGGTGGCGCTGACGGCGGGAGAGCTGCCGGTGACCACGGGCCTGCACATCCCGGTCGATGGCGGGGTGGCGGCGGCGTTCCTCCGGTGAGCAGCGGCGTGACGGTCGCGGCCGTCGACCTCGGCGCGTCCGGCGGGCGGGTGATCTCCGGCCGGGTCGGCGGCGGGCGGGCCGGCGGCGGGCGGCTGGAGCTCACCGAGGCCGGCCGGTTCCCGAACGTGCCGGTGACCGTGCACGGGACCCTGCACTGGGACATCCTGCGGCTCTACCGCGGCGTGCTGGAAGGGCTGCGGGCCGCGGCCAGGATCGGCGAGCTGGACAGCGTGGGCATCGACGCCTGGGGCGTCGACTACGGGCTGATCGACCACTCCGGCGCGCTGCTGGGCAATCCGGTGCACTACCGCGACGCGCGGACGACGGGGATGATGGCGTCCGTCCTGGCGCGGGTTCCGGCCACCGAGCTCTACGCGGTCACCGGTATCCAGCAGCTGCCGATCAACACGATCTTCCAGCTGGCCGCGGCGGCCGGCACGCCGCAGCTGCGGGCGGCGGCTTCGCTGCTGCTCATTCCCGACCTGCTCAGCTACTGGCTCACCGGCGAAACCGGTGCCGAGGTCACCAACGCGTCGACCACGCAGCTCTACGACATCGGCGCCGGGACCTGGGCCACCCGGCTGATGCAGCAGACCGGAATCCCGCCGGGCATCTTCCCGGCGCTGCGCCAGCCCGGCGAGCTGATCGGGCCCATGCTGGCCGGGGCGGCTGCGGAGGCGGGCGTGCGGCCCGGACTCCCGGTCGTCACGGTTGGCTCGCACGACACCGCGTCCGCCGTGGCCGCCGTGCCCGCCAGCGGCGGCAATTTCGCGTACATCTCCTGCGGGACCTGGTCCCTGGTGGGCATGGAGCTTGACCAGCCGGTGCTGAGCGAGGCCAGCCGCCGGGAGAACTTCACCAACGAGACGGGGATCGACGGGACGATCCGGTACCTGCGGAACGTGATGGGCCTGTGGCTGCTGCAGGAATGCGTGCGCACCTGGTCCGGCGCCGGGCGGCCGGTCCGCCTTGAGCCGCTGCTGGCCGCGGCCGCCAGGGCGGCGCCGCTGCGCTGCGTCATTGATCCGGGTGACCCCGGGTTCCTGGCTCCCGGTGACATGCCGGCCAGGATCACGGCGGCCTGCGTGCGGGCCGGCCAGCCGGCACCGGCCGGCCGGGCGCAGCTGGTGCGCTGCATCATCGACAGCCTGGCGCTCGCCTACCGCCAGGCGGTCGCCGCGGTGCAGGAGCTGTCCGGCCGGCACGCCGACACGGTCCACATCGTCGGCGGCGGCTCGCGGAACGAGCTGCTCTGCCAGCTCACGGCCGACGCCTGCGGCCTGCCGGTGGTGGCCGGGCCAGCCGAGGCTTCGGCCATCGGCAACGTCCTCGTCCAGGCCCGCCGGCTGGGCGCCGCGCCCGCCGACCTGGCCGGCCTGCGCGGGCTGCTGCGAGCCGCGCACCCGCTGCGGCGGTACGAGCCGGCCGGTGCCAGCGCGGCCTGGCGCGCGGCCGCGGCGCGCGCTGGCCGGTTCAGGACCATTTGACACGTTCCAATCGGACCTGAGACTGTCAGCCTGACCAGGAAGGACGCCAGTGAACGCGCCCGTGAGCATCAGGGAAGTGGCAGCGCACGCTGGCGTCTCCGTGGGCACTGTCTCCAACGTGCTCAACCGGCCGGACATCGTGGCGCAGTCCACCCGCGACCGGGTACACGAGGCGATCAAGGCACTCGGCTTCGTCAGGAACGAGTCGGCCAGGCAGCTGCGCGCGGGCCGCAGCCGGATCATCGGCCTGGTAGTGCTTGACGTGGCAAACCCGTTCTTCACCGATGTGGCCCGCGGCGTGGAAGACGAGGCGAGCAGGTCCGGGCTCGCCGTCATCTTGTGCAACAGCGATGACCAGCTGCCGAAAGAGACGCGCTACCTGGAGCTGCTGGAGGAGCACCGGGTGCAGGGCATCCTGATCACCCCGGTAGCCGGCCCCGACGAGCGGCTCGCGCTGCTGCAGCGGCGCGGCACTCCGGTGGTGCTTCTCGACAGCACGTCCCCGTCCGGCGGGCAGTGCTCGGTGGCCGTCGACGACGTCCTCGGCGGTGACGTCGCGATGTCCCACCTGCTGGACGGCGGCCACCAGCGGCTTGCCTACATCGGCGGGCCGCTCAGCATCCGGCAGGTCGCCGACCGCCGCGACGGCGCGCTCCGCGCCCTGGCCCGTGCCGGGCGCGACCCCGCAGTCCTGCAGATGATCGAGACCCGCGGGCTGAACGTGTACGCCGGGCAGCAGGCCGGGATGGCGATCGCGGCGCTGCCGCCCCGGCGGCGGCCGACCGGCGTATTCTGCGCCAACGACCTGATCGCGCTCGGGCTGCTGCAGGAGATGACCAGGCACCGGATCGGGGTCCCCGAGGACATCGCCATCGTCGGATACGACGACATCGACTTCGCGGCCGCCGCTGCCGTGCCGCTTTCCTCCGTCCGCCAGCCCCGCCAGCAGCTCGGCCGCACCGCGGCCCGGCTGCTGCTCGAGGAGAGCCTCGCCGCGGAGGACCACACCCACCGGCAGGTGACGTTCCAGCCCGAACTCGAAATACGCCAGTCCAGCCGCGCCGGGCCCGGGACGTGGTGAGGACGCAGCCCTTGTCATCCCGGCAAATCGGGCGTAACCTGCAAAACAGGAATGTCGCACTTGGCGTGCCGGCGTGTACGCGCGATGTGACTCCGGCTGCTCTGGACCTTGGTGGCGCCTTGCGCGCGTGGTAAGCCGAGGTGGCCCATGAGAGCATCAGCCCGCCCGCCAGCCCCGGGCGTTACGCGCGGCTCTTGGCCGGCCCTCAGCCCAACGGCGCGAAGCAAGCTCAGATGACGGTTGCCATGGCCGTTCCGTGATGCCGTGACGCTGCTTCTGGCGGAGTTCCCGGCCTCACCGGTCACCACGCAATCCGCGGTAAACCACCAGCTCACCGGGGCTATGGCCGGGGTAGCAGGTCAAGCAGTTCCGCCCAGCGAGGCGCGCAATGAGAGAGGAGTCGCTCCATGTTTATCGGCGTCGGAACAATCGTTGTCATCGTGATCATCGTGCTTGCCGTCATGTTCCTGCGGAGGCATTAACCAGATCCATTCCGCGATCGCCCGGGCGGTCCCGCGCGCATGCGAACCCGGAAACTCGCATGCGAACCCGGAAAGAGGAAAGTACCGTGAGCATTCTCAAGAAAATCAGGCACAAGGCCCAGGCAACCAAAGGTAAAGCCAAGAAAGGCACCGGGCGCGTTACCGGAAATCGCCGGCTCAAGGCCGAAGGGGGCGCCGGCCAGGCCACGGGCAACGTGAAGCAGGCCGGAGACAAGGTAAAGGACGCCTTCAAACGCTGAACTGTGATGCTGCAGTAAGCGATCGCCCGCACACATCTTGCTGATTCCCGGCACGTCCTCCGTGCCGCACCTGGAGCAGAATCTCGTCGGTTCGCCGGCATTGAGCCCGACGAGGAGACGCAGCAGCAGCGGTCACCGGGTAGCGGGCCCGTCCCAGGCGGTTCCCGGCTAGCAGCCGACGCTTCCGTCGACGAGTTCGCGGATGAGGTCGGCGTGCCCGTTGTGGCGGGCGTACTCCTCGATCATGTGAACGTAGATCCACCGCAGCGAGTACGGGCTACCACGCCGCAGGCCGGTGTGATCGAGCTCGAAGGACGCGGCTGCATCGCGGGCCGCATCGCATTCGGCCTGCCACGCCGCGAGGTCAGCCGCCCAGTCAGCGTCATCGAGCGGGACCAGCTCGCTGTCCTCGACCGCAGGGTCGAACCAGATGGGCGGTATGTCAGAGTCGCGAAGAAGCACGCGACGGAACCAGTTCCGCTCGACCTCGGCCATGTGACGCACCAGGCCATGCAGTGACAATCTCGAGGTGGGCACCGGCCGGCGCTTCCGGTCGGCATCGCCCAGGCCCTCGCATTTGAGCAACAGCGTCGTGCGGTGGAAGTCGAGCCATGCCTCGAGCATCTGCCGCTCACCGAGGACGAACGCGGGCTCCTGCCGCCGGGGATCCTCGAGGTCTGCGACCATTTGGGCACCTCCTGTGTCGCCGTGGCACCACTCTCTCACCGAGCGCACCAGCGGGTCGCCGCATTATCTTCGCGGCCGGCCGGCGGCGGGCTCTGCCCGACTCCGACTCAGCAGGTCATGACGCCGGGGACCGCGCCAGGTGGTAGGTCACGTGCGGCTGGAGCGGGTGGCCTGCCGCGATTCGCGGGTGGCTGAACCTGGCGACCTCAGTCAGACCCAGCCGGCGCATGACGGCCTGGGACGGTTCGTTGAGGACGGCTGTGATGGACCAGATCTCGTCGAGGCCAGCGTCGCCGAACGCTACTTCGAGTGCTGCCGTAGCCGCCTCAGTCGCGTAGCCCTGATGCCAGGCGTGCTGAGCCAGCCGCCATCCGATCTCCATGCCGCCGCTGCCTGGCACGCCAGCCGGCATCGGGTTGAGGCCGGTGAATCCGATGAATTTGCCGGTATCGGAGATCTCTAGTGCCCACAGGCCGTAGCCCTGCTTCTCGAACAGCGACTCGATGCGGTCGGCAAGCGCGTCGCTGGCAGCCCGGTCGAGCGTGCCAGGGAAGAACCGCATTGTCTCCGGGTCGCCATTGAGGGCGGCGAACGGCTCGCGGTCGGATTCGAGCCAGCGCCGCATCAGCAGCCTGTCCGTCCGAACGGTGTCGAATCTTGCCGGCTCAGTCATCTCAGTCCTCCCGGCAGCTCGGAATGTGGCCGGTCCAGCGTGGTGCCCGCCGCTAATTACGTCAAATGAGTTGTTTCAGGCCGGGCCTGACAGCGCTCGGGTGAGCGCTGGCGCCACCTCAGCTAGCCCTCTGACCGGCTGGCTGATACCGCCGCCGGCTCTGGCCAGCGCCGCGGCGGCACTCTCCGCTTCGGGCGTGGGCAGCGGGCACAGCACATGCAGCCGGTCGATGCCTGTCAGGGCTGACGACGCCTCATCGCCAGCTGTCCGCAGGCAGTCGGACAGCAGGATCGTGACCCGCTCGCCGCCAGCCGGGCCCGCCAGCTCCCGCGCCGCCGCGCGCAGGCCGCCGGCCAGGTCGGTCATCCCGTGCCCGCGCAATCCGATCAGGTCGGCGACCAGTTCCTCGGGGATTCGCCGGGACTCGCGCGCCTGCAGCACCGTGACGTCACTGCCGAATGCGATGACGCCGGGATCGAGCCGCCGGTCCGCCGCCAGAACCAGGCCGGCCGCGGCCACCGCGGCGATGGCGACAGCGAGTCCCGACATCGAGCCGCTGGTATCGATCAGCAGGCACAGCGACCGGCGGCGCGCGCGCCAGGACCTGGTGACCAGCTCTCCGGCGGGCGGCGGCCAGGTACCCGAGAAGCGGTCGAGCGTGCGGTCCAGATCGAGATCCCCCTCGCCGCCGGCGGCAGAGCCCAGCCGGCGGGTACCGCGAGAGGGGCGTGCGCCGGCTGCCCCGAGCTGGACGAAGACCCGTGCCGCAAGCTTCCGCGCGGCAGCACTCAGTTGCTGGTCAGTGGCCAGCGCGAGGTCGGCGAGCAGTGTCGCCGCTGCGTCCGGGTCGGCCGCCAGCAACCGGGCGAGTGCGTCCTGGTCGAGCTTGCCCGCTCCGGGCGAGACGTCATGGAACGAGGCGTGCCTGGCGGCCAGCTCGGCACGGCCAGCAGTCCGCCGGGAGCTGCCCTGGGCGCGGCCGCGGCGAAGGCTGGAGCGAGACGCGCTGCGTGCCGGGCGGCCCGCCGCCGGGGAGGGCGGCAGGCCGTCAGCTTTTCCCAGGCGGCCATGCCCGTCCGCGCCACCGGGGTCCTGGGCGCCCGGTGCGGGTCCCTCGCCGTCTGGCGGGCCGGGCGGGATGAGCTCGGCGGGCCAGGCCTGGCCGATCAGCTCGTCGAGTACCGATTCCGGGCTGCGATCGCAGCCGTCGGCGATCCTGATCCGGCCGGACAGCGCGGCGTAGGCGGCGTCCCTTGCCGTGTCGCGGACCATACCGCTCTCGCCGCGCAGCCGTGCCAGCCCGGTGAGGAGCAGCACCAGGTCGATGGCGCCGCGCACCGAGGCGCCCATCCGCACGTCGCGATGATCGCGGGTGGCGCGTGTCAGGGCCACCGAGAACTCCACGGCCTGGCCGTTCTCGCCTGTCATTGCCGTGGTGATCTGCTGCTCCGCAGCCGCATCCTGATAGCCGAGCACCACCCGGCAGATCCGGTCGGCGATGGCCTGGCTGACCCGCGCGGTGCCGATAGCGTCGAACGGGTTCATCGCCCCGATCAGCCGGAAGCCGGCGTCGGCCGCCACCATGCCAAGGCGGGGCACGGCGATCTCGCCCTCGGCCAGCACGGTGATCAGGACGTTCAGTGTCTCCTCGGGAATCCTGTTGAACTCCTCGAGATACAGCAATGCCCCGTCCCGCATCGCCTGCAGGAGCGGCCCGTCGGTGAAGCTGGCCGGCACGTAGCCTTCCGCGAGCACCTGGGCTGGGTCATACTGGCCGACCAGCCTGGCAGGGGTCAGCTCCGCGTTGCCTTCGACGAAGACCAGATCCTTGCCCGCGTGGCGGGCGATGTCGCGCAGCAGCGTGGACTTGCCGGTGCCGGGAGGTCCCTCGATCACGACATGCCGGCCGGTGGCGAGCGCGACGGTCAGCACCTGGCGCTCCCGCCTCAGCCCGACGACCGGCGGAGGGCCGTCCGGCGCACGCGTCACGGCGCCGTCCTGCCCGATGCCGTCTGGGCGCCAGGCCGGCCCGCGCGCCCAGTCACCGGACCGGGCACGCGGGCGGGCAGATCGCTAACTGGCGTGCAGGATGACACCGCGGATGTTCTTGCCGTCCAGCAGATCCTGGTAGCCCTCGTTGACCTGGTCGAGGGTGTAGGTGGTGGTGATCAGCTCGTCCAGCTTCAGGTCACCCGAGCGGTACAGCTCCACCATCGCGGGGATGTCGTGGAACGGGTCGCCGGAACCGAACAGGCTGCCCTGGATGCGCTTCTCGAACAAGGTCAGCAGGGAGCCGGGAAGCTCGATGGTGTTCTTGGTGGGATCGGACAGCCCCGTCACGACGACCGTGCCGCCCTTGCGGATGGCGTTGAACGCGTTCGTGACTACCTCCGACGTCACCACGCCGACGGTGACGATGGCCTTGTCGGCGCCGACGCCCCTGGTCAGCTGAGTGATCAGCTCCTGGGCCTGCTCGGGAGTCTCGCAGCTGTGCGTAGCGCCGAACTGCTCGGCCGCCTCCCGCTTGTTGGCCAGCGGGTCGATCGCCACCACGTTGCGGGCGCCCGCCAGCGCAGCTCCCTGCACCGCGTTGATGCCGATGCCGCCGATGCCGTAAATCGCGATGGTGTCGCCGGGCTCGGTCGCCGCCGCATGCACCGCGGACCCGAACCCGGTAGGCACGCCGCAGCCGATCAGCACGACCTTGTCCAGCGGCAGGTCGTCGTCCACCTTGATGGCGGAGTTCTCGGAAATGGTGGCCCGCTCGGAGAATGTGCCGAGCATGCACATGCCGCCCAGGTCCTCGCCATTGTCGTGGAACCGGTAGGTGCCGTCGGGCAGCACGCCGTCCAGGATGGTGGCGCCCATGTCACAGAGGTTCGACTTGCCGGTGGAACACCACCGGCAGTGACCGCAGACCGGCAAGAACGAGCAAATGACGTGATCGCCTGGCTTCAGCCGCGTGACGCCCGCCCCGACTTCCTCGATGATCCCGGCGCCCTCATGGCCACCGACGATCGGGAAGCGCGGCACGATGTCACCGTGCCGCAGGTGCTCGTCGGAATGGCACAGGCCCGCGGCCACGTACCGGATCAGCACCTCGCCGGCCTTCGGCGGATCCAGGTCAAGCTCGGTGATCTCGAAATCCTGACCTACCCCGCGTAGTACGGCGGCCCTGGTCTTCATGTACTCCTCCTGGTGCTCCAGCCGCACGGCTGGCGGTCCAGGTGCCCAGTCCCTCGTGGGGAGGGCGGGCCGCGGGCACCGTGGCCGCCGGCAAGATCGGCACGGCATCGTTGCCGTGACTGTCACCATAGATCCGCCGTGACCCGGAAGGCCACCCCGGGAATGCCCGGAAGGCCACCGAGGGAATGTGCGTGCCGTGGCGGCGGCCGCCGCCACGGCCGTACCGGTGTGATGTCAGGGACAATGCGGAGATCGGGTACGTCATGTTCCACGCCGAGCGGAGTGCCATGCGCGCAGTACTGGCCGCCACCGAAGCCGCCACCGAACCCGCCCCTGAGCCTGCCGCCGGGACGGTCGCCCGGGTGACAGGTGCCGGCCCGCGATGTGGCCGGGCATGACCCGGTCCGCCGCGGGCACGGTCCCGCAGGGCCCCTGCCCGGGGCCTGCTGCATCGCCGGAGCCTGTGTTCGTGCCTGATCCGGCGCACGGCCGCGTGTTCGGCGTCGAGCGGGAGGTCCGCAGCGCCGAGGTGACCCCGGGCGGCCGGCTCCGGTTCGACGCGCTGGCCCGCTACCTGCAGGAGGCCGCGGAGGACGACTTGGCGGACGCTGGCTGGCGCGAGCCCTCGTACTGGCTGGTGCGCCGGGTCGCGGTGGTCGTTGGCGGCTACCCGGCGCTCGGCGAGCGGCTGCGGCTACGGACCTTCTGCTCGGCGACAGGCCCGCGATGGGCTGAGCGCACCACGACCGTGAGCAGGTCCGGCACGGATCTGATCCAGGCCAGGGCGGTGTGGGCCAACGTCGCGCGCGCGGACGGCCGCCCTGCTCCGCTGGGGACGGCGTTTCACCGCCTGTACGGGGCAGCCGCCGCCGGGCGCACGGTGTCGGCGCGGCTCTCCCATCCCGGGCCGCCCGGCCAGCTGGCCGGGCGGGCGTGGCCGCTGCGGGCCACTGACTTCGACACGGCACGCCATGTCAATAACGCCATTGCCTGGGCCGCCGTCGAGGACATCCTGGCCGGCCTTGACTGGCTGCCTGCCAGTGCCGAACTGGAGTATCACCGTCCCATCCTGCCTGGCTACGACGTCCAGCTTGCCGCCAGCCACACGCGGGATCAGCTGTCCTGCTGGCTGCTCAACGGCACGCAGCGGCTAGCCTCCGCGCGGCTCACCCGCTGACCGGCAGTCGTCACCTGACCGGCGGTCTGCACAGCTTGCGGTTGCCCCAGGACATCGGGCAGGCAGGCGGGATCCGGCCAGGCGGAACGGCAGGAATCAGCTGCCGCGGAGCGGACCCGAGGGCGCGGAAGACGGCGTGAACGGCGCGGACGGCGGCGCGCCCAGGCCAGCGGCGCCGCGCCCAGCAGGCCGAGGGCCAGCGCGCCGACGGGCGCCGCGGCGGTGGCGGCGCTCAGGGAAGACTGCTCGAACGTCGCCGGGATGGGCAGGATCCGCCACCTGTTCAGCGGCCACACGATCATGAACGCCCGCCCGACCACTGCGCTTTCCGGAATGGCTCCGCCGCCAGGATCGCCGCGGCGCAGACGGGAATCCTCGGATACCAGCCGGTGATCACCCATCACCCACAGGTGGCCGGGAGGCACGGTGATGCTGAACCTAGCGGGGCCGGACGGAACCGCCGACGGCGATTCCCCGGGATACAGGTAGGACGACTCGTGCAGGGGCACGCCGTTGACCGTCAGCAGCCCGCTGGCAGTGCAGCACATCACGCGGTCCCCCGGTAGCCCGATCACCCGCTTGACAAAGTCATCATTAGGCAGATCGAGGCCGAAGAGCCCGATCACCGTGTGCCAGAGGCGCACCAGCGGGTCGGGCGACGACGGTGACGGCGGAAGCCACGAGCCGACGCCGCTGAACACGACGATGTCACCCCGGTGGATGTCGCGGAAATGATAGACGAGCTTATTGACCAGGATCCTGTCACCGATATCGAGCGTGTCCTCCATGGACGACGAGGGGATAAAGAAGGCCTGGACCACGTATGTCTTGACGAGCAGCGCTAGCACGAGCGCTGCCGCGATCAGGATGGGCAGTTCCTTCCAGAACGACCGGCGCTTCCGCGGCCCGGCCTGGCGGGCATCGCCGCCCGGCCCTGCTGCCCCCGTCGGCCCCCCGGACCCGGATGAGTCGGCCGGACCCGGATCGCCCGCGCCACCGTCATCGTTCATCATGGGCTCCGAGCCTAGCGCCCGGCCGGCCTCGGGCCGCTGAGCTGGGGCAGTACCCGCAGGCGTGGCGCGAGGGCTATCCGCGTTCCCGGCCGGCTCAGCAAGAAGAGATACGCAGCCGTCCGGCGCTGTCCCCGCGGATCGGGCTAGTCAAGCTGCGGCTTGACGTAGCCGAAGAACGCGCGGCGCTTGATCAGCTCGGCGACATTGGAGGGAACCATGCTTTCCCAGGAGTCGTCGTTCGCGGCTATCCTGCGGAGCACGTCGCGGCTGAAGATCGGCAGGAACTCAGGCCGGTAGTTGTCGAGGTGAACGAAACTGCCCCGCCCGGCAAGGTAGTCGTACAGCGGCTGCAACTCCGGCCCGACGCTGATGTCGTTGACCGTCTTAAGCTCGTCGTCCGGCGAGGGCTGCAGGGGGTAGACATAGAGCCTCAGGTCGTTCTTGAACAGCCGCCCGAAGCTTTCCAGGATCCCGCCGGGAAGCTGCGCGTGATTTTTCTCGTCGAACAGGTCGATCAGGCTCGGCACCCCCATCACGATGCCAATCCGCTCGCCAGTCCGCTCGCCCAGGTAGGCAGCCAGCCGGTAGTAGTCGAAGTAGTCGGTGATCAGCACCGTCATGCCGCATGCGGCGAGTAGTTCCGCCCGGGCGAGGAAGTCCCGCCTGTCCACGTCGGCACCGCCTGCGAGCAGGTTGCGCATCGTGATCTCGGTGAGCGCCAGCACCGGCTTGCCGGCCACCGCGGGGTCGGCCTCGAACTTGGCCCTGGCCGTGTCGAGCATGTCGAGGTTCACGTGCGTCGGCGGGCGATAGCTGCCCCGCTCCACCAGGATCGCCTTCTTGCGCAGCACCTCGCTCGGCTGGAGCACCTCCCGGTCGGGGCCGAACATCGCCACGCCGCTCAGCCCGAGCTGGACGAGCTTGAGCGCCATCAGCCTGTTGTCCACGCCGCGGAACTCGATGCCGCGGAACTGGATCATGTCAATCTCGATGCGGCCGGTGGTCAGGCGGTCCAGAAGGCTCTCGATGAGCCTGTCCGGTTCGTGGTGCTCGAAGAACGCTCCGTGCAGCAAGTTCACCCCGACGGTCCCGAGTGCCTCCTGCTGCAGCGAGGCCTCGACGTCGAGCATCCGCACGTGCATCACGATCTGGCTCGGCTCGTCGCGCGCCCGCGCCTGGAACTTCACGCCCATCCAGCCATGGCACTCGTTGCCGCCCCGGAAGCTGCGCGCCACGACCGTGTCGGCAAACGCGAAGAACGAGGTTCCATCCCCGCGCTCATCGCCGAGCCGCTCGACGTTGAGGTGGAATTCCTTGTCGAGCATGCCCTGGAGCCGCCCGGCGGACACGTACCGGTCCGCCTTGCCGTACACGGCGTCGCTAACGGCCATGTCGTAGGCCGAGATCGACTTCGCGATGGTGCCTGCGGCACCGCCTACCCGGAAGAACCAGCGCACGACCTCCTGGCCCGCTCCGATCTCGGCGATCGTCCCGTACCAGCGCGGATCGAGGTTGATGCGCAGGGCCTTCTGATGCGTGTCGGACTGATGAGCGCCGACGATGAGCTCGGTCATCCGCCTCCCGGCCGGCTCACCCGGCCCGCAGCCACCGTCTGCCGCCACCCGGGGCAGCAGTCCGGCGCCAGCGTCCCACGCTGCGATTGTACTTATTTCGCCGCGCCCGGCGCCAGCCTATGCCGGCCGGGGCAATCCCCGCCGGCGCTCCTCTTGCAAGCATGGCCGGAGCCTCTTGCAAGCATGGCCGTGGCCGGCGGCGCAGTCCTGCCGCCCGGCCGGGCCTACGCGCGCCAGCTCGGCTGGTGCCCGAGCCAGCTGGCGAGGCGCTCGTCGTGCGGGCGGTAGTGCTCTTCCAGCGCGGCCCGTGTTTTCTGGGTCATGGGGCCGCGCGGCCGGGGGTTGCGGCGCTTGAAGACGGGATGGCCGCCGCGGGGCAGCCCGAGGAACTCAAGCACCTCGCCGTAGACAGGCGCGGGATTGGTGAAGAAGGCGTCGCTGTCGATGACGTGAATCCGCTCGCGGCCGAAGGTCTGCTCCAGCCGCTCCAGCTGCTCTGCGTAGTGCCCGCGGGTGCGGTAGGCGTGGTGCTGGTGGCTGTGGCTGGCGTATGCCGGGTCGGCCATGATCCGTTCGGCCTCGCCATCCAGCCGGGCGTCTTCGAGTTCCAGTGCCCGTTCGAACGGCTCTGTCTCGTAGCCGGCGGACACCGCATGGGCGTGGCCGGAATAGGCGCGCTCCACCGGGTCGCGCAGCAGCACGAGCAGTTTCACGCCGGGCAGGTCGCGGGAGATCCGGCCGGCGGCAAGCGGGTGGAACATGTAGTAGGGGCTCGACTCGAATGCCACCGGGGCCGCCCCGGCTGTCCGCGCGGCCAGCCGCGCGTGCGCCCGGAGCGGGAAGTGGCTCCGGTACCAGGTAAGCCCGCGGTCGTATCCCTGGTCGAAGTAGTGCACTTCCAGCTGCAGCGCGGCGCCGAACACGGCCGGGTGATGGCTCAGCGCACGAGTCATCGACGTGGTGCCGCACCGCTGGCCGCCGACGATCAGGAAGCCGGGCAGCATCCCCGCCCCGCCGACCGGCATCCGGGCAGCCATCAGGGACGAGCGCCCGGCCCGCCTGGCGGACAACAGCAGGAACCTCGGATCGCGCAGGCGGCCCAGCCCGGCCGGGCGCACTGTCGTGATGACACCAGGGTCATCCATGAATCATCTCCTTCCCATCGCTACCTCCTGTTTTTAGCAGACCTGCGCGAAGATCATGGCGGGTGCGCGCATCCGGGCAGTGAACGGCAGCCGAATTCTGTCCCTGCGGCGGCACCTGGGTGCTGCCGTTACGATGAGCCGGTGTCCTTGCGCGCTGTTGATTTTCATGTGCACTTGCCGACGCCGGACTGGCTGGATGGCAGCATGTCCGGTTACGTCGAGGCGGCCGAGGCGTACTTCCGCTCACCGGTGCAACGGCAGTCGCTGGACCAGCTGGCGGCCAGATACCGCGAGCTAGGGGTGCAGGCGGTCCTGCTGGCCTGGGATGCCGAGACGGCGACGGGACGGCCCCGGGTGCCGAACGAGACCGTGGCCGCTGCCTGCCGTGATCATCCGGACGTGTTCACCGGCATGGGCTCGGTTGACCCGCACAAAGGCGAGGCGGCCGTCGCGGAGGTGGCGAATATCGCCTCCCTCGGGCTGCGGGGCGTGAAGTTCCACCCGTCGCTGCAGGCATTCGCCCCCGATGACCCCGGCTACTGGCCGATCTTTGCTGCCTGCGAGGAGCACGGCCTGCTCGCCTTGTTCCACACCGGGACCAGCGGGATCGGTGCCCGCCAGCCCGGCGGCCAGGGCATCCGGATCGACTACGCCCACCCGCTCAAGCTGGACCCGGTCGCCGCCGCCCATCCCGGGCTGACCGTGGTGGCGGCGCACTTCGGCTGGCCGTGGCAGCTGGACCTGATTGCCATCGCCCTGCACAAGACCAACGTGTACATCGATATCTCCGGCTGGTCGCCGCGGCGGATCCCCGCGGAGGTGATCCGCGAGCTGCAGGGGCGGCTGTCCGGGCAGTTCCTGTGGGGCAGCGACTTCCCGTTCTTCACCCCCGAACGCTGCCTCGCCGAGTTCACCGGCCTCGGCCTGCCGGCCGGGGTCATGGACAAGGTGCTGCGCGACAACGCCGCCCGCATCCTCGGGCTTACCTGAGCCGCACAATCGTTCAGCCTGGCGTGCTGCGATCAGCGCGGTCAGTTCCCGGCGGCCTGCTCGAGGACGAAGACCGGGATCTGGCGCTCGGTCTTTCGCTGATACTCGGCGTACGGCGGGAATGCGGCGACTGCGCGTTCCCACCACTGCGCTCGCTCGCTTCCGGTGAGCTCCCGGGCGATCATGTCCTGCTTCAGCGGGCCGTCCTGGAGTTCGACTGCCGGGTCAGCGCGGAAGTTGTAGTACCAGAGCGGATGGGCCGGGGCGCCGCCCTTTGATGCCACCGCGGCATAGCGGCCATCGTGCTCGACTCGCATCAGCGGTGTCTTGCGCAGCTTTCCGCTCCGCGCCCCGCGGCTGGTGATGATCACGACGGGAAGGCCGGTGTCGCGCAGCGTCGTGCCCTGCGTGCCGCCGGAACTCTCATACAACTCGACCTGATCGCGGACCCAGCCCTGCGTGCTCGGCTCATATTCACCCTTGACAGACATGCCGCCAGTCAACACCCCCGCGGGGCAGCGCCGCACGCGACTCGCCACCTGGCTGGCTCCCCGGCCCTGCGGGGCGGTGCACGCTGCCAGGTACCTGCCTGCTGGCAATCTCCGTTCGCGCTGCCGCTCACCGGCTTCTGCCGCCCCGTAATCCCGGTGCTTAAGACACATCTCGCACGCGTGTCGAGAGCAGGCTCTCGTAGGAGGTCCGGTACTCGTCCCACAACTGCTGCCTGGCCGTTGCCAGGTCTGCCGTGGCTGATTCCAGGCTCTGCTGGAGCCTGGATACGCCCGTGGCAAGCGCGTCGTAATTTCTCGCTTGGTCCGCGCACTGCAGGCGGCGCGGCGCATATGCTTCCCGGCACTCGCTGAAG
>Ga0302181_10000250_pt1 | contig 47662 bp, 53 predicted proteins | sample I_Palsa_E3_3_FD_198786 | JGI IMG/M metagenome (GOLD analysis project Ga0302181, IMG submission 198786) | Peat permafrost microbial communities from Stordalen Mire near Abisko, Sweden - I_Palsa_E3_3 | ecosystem: Environmental > Terrestrial > Soil > Palsa > Peat permafrost | place: Sweden...
GCTATCAGTCGTAGTGAATCCCCGTTGACCAGGCCGCGTGAGATCTGCTCACGCTCCACTAGCGTCAGGGCCAGCCGCGAGCGCCGCCGAGGGCGTGGGCGAATGCCACCAAAGGGCATCAGATGGGAGAATATCGACCCGGAGCTCTTGCCGAATACCCGACCGATCGATTTAAGTCCTTCGCCCCGCTGCCAGCGGTCCCAGATATCCGCGCTCTCCGACGGGGTATAAAAGCGACGTCTTGGTCGTTGCGCCATCACACTCCACCTCCAAATCAAAGGCTAAAGTGTTGCGACGATCAGTTGAACGCACCGTCAATAACGGGCGGTCGCGGTTAGCGCCTCATTGCTGGGTTCCGTCACCGCCGGCGCAGGCATCTTGATTTCGTCCGACGCCGGCACCACCTGGACGGTGGCCGAGCCCAGCCCCGATGGCGCCTATGGGAATTTGGATCAAGTGGTTGCGTCCAGCGACGGCAGTCACATCTACGCCGCAGGGGAGGGACTGGCTATTTCCAAAGACTCTGGAGCTACATGGACGACCATTCAGGCGGCCCCCTGGACCAGGATGGCCACCTCCGCCGATGGCACGCTACTCGTAGCCAGCGTCGAGACGGGGCTTCAAGTTTCCCTATCGACCGATTCCGGCCAATCCTGGACCCAGTTGGTCTCGGCCGGCCAGAATTTCTCGTATTTTGCCGTCGCGAGCGATGACCAGAAGGTCATCGGCGCCGCTTACCTGGCCCCGCTCTATGCTCTCTCGGCCGTCACGACCGCGGCTAGCACCGGTTTTGTGGCCGGTAACCAATACCAGTCGGCCACGCTGCAATACTACGGCGACGGGTTGTTCTCGCTGATCGATAACGAAGGACTGCTGACCGTGCAGTAATCGAGAAGATACCCTCGTTAGGGTTAACACCGTTTATCGGCATCCAGAGTGACACCAACGCGCCGCGAAGTTACGCTCAATAGCCACAAGCTGCTCAGTGCGCCCTCTGTCAACGCATTGCTGCCCGCACCGTTAGGGATGCATACCCGCAACTCGCCCGGGTGCCGGGCCAGTGTAGGCGTGATGTCTGCGGCGCCTGAATGCCCGCGACGCCGCACGATACGATGGGTTTTTCTGCTCACGCGGAGACGAGTTGACTGAACTGCGCAACCAACGCCGGCGCTTTGCGCGCCATCGCACGCCGATCCTGATCGGGGTAGCCGCCACGCTCGCGGCCTGCGCCGCCCCATCACCGCGTACCGCTGCCGATGCGAACAACGCGACCGCCACGCCCATGTCGACCTTGCACCGCGAGGACGTCTTGTGGATTGATCGGATAAGTTTCGGTCTCGACACGCGCATCGTGACTGACTACCGCCGATTCGGCCGCGAGCGAACGCTCGAGCGCCAGCTCCATGAGCCGAACAACACCCTGCCCGATGCGATCGCCAGCCAGATCGATGTCATGCAAGTCTCGCGCGTTGATGTCGCACAGCAGCTGGCAGGAGTGCAGGCGGCATACAAGAGCATCAATGCGATGCCGGACGGTGCCGACAAGGAGCAGGCGCGGAAAATGCTCAACGACGCCGGCAACAAACTTGCCTACGAGGCCATCCGTCGTGATCTGCTGCGCGCGGTCTACTCGCCATCGCAGTTGCAGGAACAGATGGTGTGGTTCTGGCTCAACCATTTCAGTGTCCATCAGTACAAAGCCAATCTGCGCTGGCTGATCGGCGACTATGAAGAGCACGCGATTCGCCCGCACGCGCTCGGGCATTTCCGCGAACTGGTGCTGGCGACCCTGGAGCATCCGGCGATGCTGCAGTACCTCGACAATCAGCAAAATGCCGCCGGTCACCTCAATGAGAACTACGCCCGCGAACTCATGGAGCTGCACACGCTCGGGGTCGACGGCGGCTATACGCAGGAAGATGTGCAGCAGCTGGCGCGTATCCTCACCGGTGCCGGCATCAACACCGGCGATGCACCCAGACTCAAGGCGGAGTGGCAGCCGTTGTATGTGCGCCGCGGCGCCTTCGAGTTCAACCCGGCGCGTCATGATTTCGGCAGCAAGATCCTGCTGGGTCACGCCATCGACGGCAAGGGCTTTGCCGAAATCGAGAATGCCGTGACACTGATCGTACGCCAGCCGGCGTGCGCGCACTTCATCTCGCGGCAGCTGGCGTCGTATTTCGTGGCCGACAATCCGCCGCCGCGACTGGTGGATAAGATGGCGCAGGCATTCCAGCGCAGCGATGGCGACATTGCCGCGGTGCTGCGCACGCTGTTCCTCGCGCCGGAGTTCAATGCCGCGCTCGGCGGCAAGTTCAAGGACCCGATGCGCTACGTGGTGTCGGCGGTGCGCTTCGCGTACGACGGTCGTCCGATCAGCAATACGCGTCCAATGCTCAACTGGCTCAATGCCCTGGGCGAGGGGCCGTATAACCGTGCGACGCCCGACGGCTACCCGCTCGGCGAACTGAACTGGGCCAGCCCCGGGCAGATCAGCCGCCGCTTCGAGATTGCGCGGGCCATCGGCTCGGGCAATGCCGGGTTATTCGATCCGGAAGACGGCACTACCGCGACCACCAGCGGTTTTCCGCAGCTGTCGAACCGGCTGTATTTCGAGGCGCTCGAGCCTTTCCTGGCGCTCGCTACCCGCGCCGCGCTCAACCGGGCCAATTCGCAGCAGGAATGGAATACATTCCTGCTGTCCTCGCCGGACTTCAACTATGAGTAAACCGTTATGAATCGCCGTGAACTGCTGCAATTCGGCACCGCCGCCCTCGCGGGCGTCGGCGTGTCCACCCGCCTGTATGCAGCCCCGCTGGGCGGTCCGCGCTTTCTGCTGGTATTCCTGCGCGGCGGCTACGACTCGACCAATGTGCTGATTCCCTACACCAGCAGCTTCTACTACGAGGCTCGACCGACCATTGCCATCGCCAAGCCCGACGTCGCGGTGGCGACCGGCGCCCTGGCGCTCGATGGCGACTGGGCACTGGCGCCGGCGCTACGCGACACGGTTGGCGCGATGTATCTGCAGCGGCAGGTCGCGTTCGTACCCTTCGCCGGCACCGATGACCTGTCGCGCAGTCACTTCGAGACCCAGGACAGTATCGAACTGGGCCAGCCGATCGGCGGTGCGCGCGACTACCGCTCCGGGTTCATGGCCCGTCTGTCGGACGCCTTGATGTCGCCGGCGAGCAGCGGTTCGTCCGCGATCGCATTCACCGATGCATTGCCGCTGTCATTCCAGGGTGCTACGCCAGTAGCAAACATGTCGCTGAAGAATGTCGGCAAGCCGCCGTTCGACGAACGTCAAGCGCGCATCCTGACCGACATGTATGCCGGTCACAGGCTCCAGCCCGCAGTGGCCAACGGGCTCGAGCTGCGCCAGGAGGTGGCCCACGCCATGGCTGATGAGATGCTCGCCTCGGGCCGCGACGCCATCAATACCAAGGGCTTCGAACTCGAGGCCGAGCGCATGGGCAAGCTGATGCGGGACACCTACCGCATCGGCTTCATCGATGTCGGCGGTTGGGATACGCACGTGAACGAGGGCGCCGCGCAGGGGACGCTGGCCAGTAATCTGAGCGGCCTGGGCCGCGGGCTGCAGGCTTTTGCACAGTCGCTGGGCCCGGAATGGAACAACACGGTGGTGGTAGTGTTGTCCGAGTTCGGCCGCACTTTCCGGGAAAACGGTGATCACGGCACCGATCATGGGCACGGCACTGTCTATTGGATGCTCGGCGGCGCGGTGCAGGGCGGCCGCATCGCCGGCGAACAGCGGCACCTGGAGCGCGCCGCATTGTTCCAGGACCGCGACTATCCGGTGCTCAACGATTACCGCGCGGTGCTGGGGGGACTGTTCCGCTCGCTCTGGTCGCTCTCGCCCACGCAATGCGATCGCATCTTCCAGCAGGTACAGCCAGTGGAGTTGAGCCTGGTGTGACGCCGGCGTGCGCGCTGATGCGCTGCACAGCACCGATTACCGGGTCGGCTGCGGTCCATAGACCAGTATCCGAAAGCTGCCCGGCACGATCGCCGGCCGGCCCGGCGGCGACCCTGCGGGGGCTGGCAGCCGGTCCGCAGTCGCCAGATAGATGTTGTGCGTGCTCGGATCCAGCGCCATGGTGCGCGCGCCGGGCTGCGTCTGCAGCGTCTGCACCACGCTGAGCTGTTCCGCCGAATCCTCGTGCGCGATCGTCACCGTGCCCTCGCCGGTCGCGCTGAACGCCAGCTGCGTGCCGGGATCAAAGGCGCTCGCATCCACGCCCACGCCGATCGGCACCGAGCCAATCACGCGACCGTTGCCGGCGTCGAGCATCAGCATGTGCTGGTTGTGACAGCCGACGAACAGGCGGTGGTGCGCGGTATCGATATCCAGGCTGCTGGCGCCCTCCCCGGGCGCAATCGGCCATTGATCGACGATGACGTGGCTGCGCACGTCGATGGCCACGATCAGATTCTTGTCTTCGATATCGTCGTAGATGCGGCCCGCCGCGGCATCGACTACCGCAAACTCGGGTCGGCCGGGCAGTGCGATGGTCGCGATCACATCGCCGCTTTGCGCATCGAACACCGTCGCCGAATGGCCACGGCCGTTGAAGGTATAGACCTCATTGCGGCTCGGCTGGTAGACCACCGTATCCGGTCCATCCCCGGTCGTGACGCGCGCGATCGTCGCCAGGGTGTTGAGGTCGACGATGCTGGCCTGCGCGGTTTGTCCATCGCTGATGTAGGCGCGGCCAATCTGGTGCGCAATCGCAACGTCGTGCACGCCCGGCGTATCGACGATGCTGCCGACCAGCGTGTTGTGATCGATATCGACCACGTCGACATGATCGCCATGCGCGACATACAGCCGCCGCGCCGCGGCATCAATCGACAGGTAGTCCCAACCGCCATCGCCAGCCAGATGGATTTGCGTGATGAAAGCGTAGTGCGGGGCTGCGGCCGCCGGCAGCGCCGCCGCTGGTGCCGGCCGCATCACCGTCGCTACCGCTGCCACCGTCACAGCGAGCAGCAACTCCGCCGCTGGGCGTTGTCTCATCATCGGCTCGGATCCTGCGCCTGGTGCCGAGCGATCGCAGCTCGCAACTGTCGCGCCAGATACCAGACGATCAGCAGATTGAGCGCCAGGGTCACGCCCAAGGCCAGGCGTCGCCCCGGCGGCCGCGTGATCAGCTCCCACAGCTCAAACGGGATCAGCGAACTGGTCGCAATCACCGTCAGCCATTCACCCCAGGTGCGCCGCAGCCACAGACCAATGCCCTCGGTGAGTGCAACTGCGGTATACGCGATGGTCACCGCCAGAAATATCTGCATCCTCTTCGCGCCCAGGCCCTCGACCCAGGTCAGCGCCCGCATCAGCAGTTTGCGTTCAAAGCGGTCATCGCTCAATGCCGCCGACCAGGTGTACAGGCGTTCCACCAGTTCCGCGTTCAGCAGCTTGTGCACCCCGTAGCTGGTGGCGATCAGCAGCAGCACCTTGCCGAATTTCAGCAGCGCGATGAGTCGCAAGCCGTCGATCTTGCGGGGTGCTGCCGTCGGCGGGGCGCTGTCGCTGGGAGCTGGTGATTGCGCGTCCATGCATGCGTCGTCGCTGGTTATTGCTCGCTACCCTAAGCCATCGGACCGGGCCGCGCCACGCGTCGCTCGCCAGCGCCAGCCTTGATTTCAGACCTCGATCGGTGTATCCGCACGCGCCCCCCACTCGCTCCAGGATCCGTCATACAGCGCTCCCATCGGCAGGCCGGCCACTTGCAGCCCCAGGCTGAGCACCGCCGCCGTCAGTCCGGAACCGCAGCTGGTGACCACTGCCGTGTGCTCGTCCACGCCACGCGCCGCAAAGCGCGCGCGCAGCTGTGCCGCCGACAGCAGTGTCTGTTCGGCGCTCAGCAGTTCGGTGTAGGGCAGATTGCGGCTGCCGGGTACGTGGCCGCTGCGCAGCCCGGCACGCGGCTCGGCTACGCGCGCATGAAACCGGTCGGCGGCGCGCGCATCGAGCAGCAGCTCGCGCCGGGACTGCAGATTCTGCAGCACGTCTCCCAGGCCGCGCAGATAGCGCGCATTCAGGCTGGCGCGATACGTCGTGGGCGCCGGCGTCGGCGCTGCGCCTTGCTCGAGCGCGCGCCCCTCGCGGCGCCACTTTGGCAGTCCGCCATCGAGTACCGCACTGCGCTCATGCCCGAACAGGCGCATCAGCCACCAGGCGCGCGGCGAGGAAAACACACCCTTCTGATCGTAGAACACCAGCCGGCTGCCGGCCGACACACCGAGCGCACCGATCATGCGCTCGAAGCGCGCCGCGCTGGGCACCATGTGCGGCAGCGCCGATTCGGTATCGGCGATCGCGTCGATGTCGAACAACAGCGCACCGGGAATATGCCCCTGCCGATATTGCGCCTCCGGGTCGCGCCCCTCAGCCGGCATGTACCAGCTGGCGTCGAATACGATCAGATCGCTCGACGGTAGCTGTGCCGCCAGCCACTCGGTGCTCACCAACGCTTCCAAATCACCACCCCTGTGCAGGCAGGCTGCGTGCACGCCGGGGAGGAATTCTACCTGTCACGGCGGCAGGCGACGACCGCCGGTAAATGGGTTGTAGCCCAGATCGGCCAGCGCCGCCCACGCGGCCGCGCCCAGGTGCTCGAGGTGGAAGTACACCCGCGGCATGCTCGGGTCGGTCGCGAGCATGAAACCGGTAGGCATCGCCGCCGCACCAGTGGCGTAATAGCCGCCGTCCGCGCTGCGCTCGCCTGCGATCGCGGCGCGCAGCGCCCGGGCGCGCGTCGGCCGGTGCAGCAACTCGAGCAGCACGGCCACCTGTGCGCTGCCCTCGACCCACAGCCCGCCGCCGGCGTCGCTGTAGGTGTAGCCGGGCGGAAACCTAAGCCTGCGATCGACGGTCTGCAGCACCGGCTCGGCGAGTTTCGCGGCTCCGGGCAGCGCCATCAACGGCCACACCTGCGCATCCAGCGCCAGCAATGTATTGAGCGTCACGCCGTCCTCGGCCGTGCCGACCGCGTAGCAGCCACAGCCGGCGCTCCACATCGCGGCGACAAAATCCGCTGCCACCGTCATGCGCTGGCGCCAATGCGCATCGCCGGTCACGCGCGCCAGCCAGCCGAAGGCTGCGGCCAGGTCGGCGTTGTGCTCGCTGGATTTCCAGCGCTGGCGCTGCGGCGCGGGCTCGTGACCGAAGTAGCCGCCGACGAATCCTCCGGCACCGCGCGTGTCGAGCGTGCCCTCGACCCAGCGCGCCAGTCGCAGCGCCCCGTCGCGATAGCGTTGATCGCCGCTGGCCGCATGCAGCGTCAGCAGCGCCAGCATGGCCCAGGCGATATTGCCGCTATCGCTACCGGCCTGGTAATCGTCTTCCAGCCAGCGCTGCGATGGCAGGTCCCACCAGCCGGCAAGTTTCAGCGGCCCGGCGCCGATGGCGCCCGCCGCGTAGCCGTTACGCAGCCGGCCGTCATGCCAGTAGCGATCCTGATCGAGCGCCAGCAACAGCGCGTCGCCGATGCGGCGCGCCAGTGGCGTGTGCCCGCATGCCACGAGCGCGATCGCCGCCACCGCATTGTCATAAGTGAACGCCGCGTTGCTCAGTGCGCCGCTGCGCTCGCTCGGATAGCTGGCCAGCAGCACCGCCCCGGCCGGTTGCGCGGCTACGGATTTTGAAAGATAGCCGCAGGCCGGCGTCACGGCAGTGGCGGCAGTGGCGGCAGTGGCAACGGTGGCGGCCTGCGCCGGTGCGCCCAGCATCGCCAGCAGCGCGAGCGCGCAGCATCGCCACCACTGGCGAGCATCGTACTGCAGCACTTTCCGGCCCCTCAGATCATCTCCAGCGGCTGCTTCGAGCTCGCCGGTGGAAATGCCTCATCGATCCGTTGCAACTCTGCGAGGCTCAGTCGCAGCTCGGCGGCACGCAGATTATCCTCGATGCGCACCAGGTCCACCGACTTTGGTATCGCGACCACGTCGGGCTCACGCAGGCACCAGGCGAGCGCGACCCGTGCCGCGCTCACTCCACGCTCGCGGCCGATCTGCTGCAATAGCGGCGCTCGTGCCAGTGAGCCGCGCCCCAGGGGTGAATACGCCATGGTCGAAATGGCGCGCGCACGCTGGAATGGCAGCAGTTCAAACTCGATGCCACGCGCCTCGATACAGTAATAGAGCTGGTTGCACTGCGCACCCGGCCCCTGGCCGAGCCGCTCCTGCGCCTGCAGCCAGCGTTGCAGGTCATCGAGGTCGAGGTTGCTCACGCCAAAATGGCGGATCAACCCGCGCTGCACCAGGTCGTGGAAACCGCGCAGCGTGTCGGCGAACGCATGCCGGCCCGGCCAGTGCAGCAGGTACAGGTCGAGGTAATCGCAGCCCATGCGCTCGATGGACGCTTCGCACGCACGCGCGGTGCCGTTGCGTGAGGCGTTGCCGGGCAGCACCTTGCTGACGATGCACAGTTCGGCGCGCCGCGCGATACCGAACGCCTGCAGGGCGCCGCCGATGATCCGCTCGGCGCCACCGTCGGCATACATCTCGGCCGTATCCAGCAATCGATAGCCGACATCCAGCGCATGCTTCACGGCCGCGATTTCCCGGGTACGCTGCCCGGCGTGGACGCCCATCTCCCAGGTTCCAAGTCCAATGCGCCCAGGAAACCGCAGGGCGCCGACGGGTGCATGCATGGAGCGGATCCTCAATCGGTGCGGCGATTCAGTCGCCACTGCAAGCATAGCCCGGAGGCCGAAACCGTATCCATGGCGGCCCGCGGCGGTGCAATATCCCATCCTATGGCCAGCGACACCCCGGAACGCCTCAGCTTCCCCTGCGACTACCCGATCAAGGTCATGGTGCGCGTCGAAGACGGCGTGCGCGGCCAGGTCGATGCCATCGTCGAGCGCCACGCCGGACCGCTCGACCTTGGGGCGGTGACCGAACGGCCGTCGACGCAGGGTAACTTCCTGGGTATTACCTACCTCATCCGCGCCACCAGTCCGGAGCAGATTGCGCAGTTGTTCGCTGCCCTGAAGCTGTGCCCGCAGGTGATGCTGGTGCTGTGAGCCGCGCTTATGCGGGCTCGGCCGGCAGCGAGTAGTCGAACTCGTAGAAATGCTGGCCGTCGACGATGTTGATGATAAATGAGCCGTCGATGCCGGCCAGCTTATCGACGCCGGAATCGGGCACCACCGTGATCGACAGCCGCTGCACCCCGTGCGTCATGGTGCCGCTGTGCTGGAATACAAAGCTGCCGCGCCGTCCCTGCAGAACGCCGGACACACGCTCGATGGCAACGTAGGCGGCAGAACCTGCAATGTCGGTCATCGCAGTGAGCATCTCGCCCCGGCTACTCGCCACCAGATCGCCGACGAGCTGCTTTTCCACCGCCATGCGCCCGAGGCTGCTACCCGCGGTAACCTCGGGTTTCTGCAGCGGCCTGATCGTGACCGTGAAGCTGCCCGCGGCGCGATAGTTGCGGCGACCGGTCACGACAACCCCGGCAACGCGGCGGCTACGCCAGTGGTGGCCGGCGCGCCGATCGGTTCAACATCGCGCTTGCAGCCAGGTTGAACAACCCAAGTAGCACGCCGCCGAGCAGCGCGGCGCCGAAGCCTGCCACCTGGAATCCCGGGACGATGGCGCCGGTGAGCATCAGCATCAGCGCGTTGATCACGATCAGGAACAGGCCGAGCGTGAGTATCGTTATCGGGAGCGTCACGATGATCAGGATCGGGCGCACCAGGAAATTCACCAGGCCCAGCACCAGCGCCGCCAGCAGCGCGTAGCTGAAGCTGGCGATGTGAATTCCAGGAACAATCTGGCTGACGAGCCACAGCAGCAGTGCGCTGACCAGCAGATGAACCAGGAGCTTTGCCATAGGCGGCCATCGTAGCACCCCGGGCAGGCGCCGTGGACGGCGGCGCTAGTGTCCCGCTATGTGCAGCTCCATCAACGCGGGCGTGACGCTGCTGCCGCAGATTTCAAGCTGCGCCACGCTGACCGGCAGCTTGAAGCGACGCGGACCGGCACTGCCGGGATTGAGATACAGCACGCCAGCGCGCTCGCGCACCATCGGTCGATGGGAGTGGCCCGATACCACCACCTGTATGCCGGCGGGACAGGCCCGCGCCTCAAGCTCGTCGACATTATGAATGATGTAGATCTTCACCCCGCACAGCTCCAGCAGCTGCGTGTCGGGCAGCGACGCCGCCCAGGGCTCGCTGTCGTTGTTGCCGCGCACCGCCGTCACCGGCGCCAACAGCGCCAGCTGCGCCAGGATCTCGCGGCCGCCGATGTCCCCGCCGTGCACGATGTGATCGCAGCCCTGCAGGAACGCCGTGACCTGGGGTCGCAGCAGCCCGTGCGTGTCGGAAATGACACCGACACGCAGCGGCCGCACCGGCCTATCGGCCAGCGCCAATCTCCCAGGCCGCGATGCCGCCGCGTACCACGGTGAACACCGGATGCGGCCGAGGTAGCGTCGTCGCCGGCCATCGCGCCAGCCACGCGGGAGCGCGCAGCTTGAGTTTGCGGCTCAGATGCTGCAGCTCGTATTGCAGCTGCCCCCGGGTCACCGGCAGCCGCTCGACCTGGCGCGCGCGTCCGATCTTGCGTGCATCAAACCGATAGCCGCGGCGCACCGCTTCCGCCTGTAGCGCCCGCAGATAGCGCGCCATGGTTGCCAGTGGCGCGGGTGCATCGATGAAACGCCGCAATTGCGGATGCTCGCGGTAGCCGCGGGTGCGACCGCGCAGCACCGCTTGCGCCAGCAACGCCTCGCGCCAAAGTGCCACCAGGCCGCGCGCGTCAAGGTAGGCCGGATGCAATGACCACAGTCGCATGCTCAGCGCCACTGCCGGGCTTGCTGTGCAAACCCGGGTGAGGAGTTCCTCACCACGCAGAAGCGATGCCCGGTCGGAGCCTCCATGACCCACCAGGTCTTCACCTGTGCCACGCGCCTAGCCCCCAACGCCTCCAGCCGCCGCACTTCGGCCTCGATGTCGTCGGTCTCGATGTCCAGGTGCACACGACTTGGATGGGTGACGCTCTGTACCTCGATGTGCAGTGCACCCAGCGGATCCTCGAGCTGCACGTAGCTGTCCGCTTCCTCCGCTGGCAACGAACGCAGCTCCATGCCTAGCGCGCCGCCCCAGAAACCCGCGGCGCTCGCCAGCTCCGGGCCCTGACAGTCGATGATGAAACCAGCCAGTTTGCTCTTGTGCATGAGGCCCTTATATGAACGCCGCCCGTATTGGACAGATGCTGTGATCGCGAGGCATCGAGGTACGGATGCAGTCTTATATCCGGCCTACTTTAAGCAGAGCTTTGGCTCTGCGTGGCCCTGATGAAAATCCGCTGAGGAAGGCCTCATCTCTATGGAGGACTCGAAGTCCAAGACCTCATACAGGCTTACTTCCTCACGGTCCGACCTATTTGCCATCACGAGTGTTGCACCCGCTCAATTCGATTGGCTAATCCTCCAGCTAGTTAAAGCACAGGGATAGGCATCGCCTGTCCCCACCTATCATCAAATGTGCGCTCATGAGCTAATAGCGCCCAGATCGTGCGCGCGATCTTGTTGGCCAGCGCGACAATGGCCACATTCTTCGGTCGCCGCGACAGGAGCTCTCGCAGCCAGCGCGGCATCGAGCGTCCGGGCCGACTGCTGTGGTTCACCACCGCTCGCGCCCCATGGATCAGCAGGGTTCGCAGGTACGGGTCCCCGCGTTTGCTGATGCCTAAAAGCTTCACTCGTCCGCCCGTGCCTGACTGACGCGGCACGAGCCCTAGGAAAGCGGCAAACTCTCGCCCCGAGCGAAACGTGCGCGCATCCCCCACACTGCCCACAATCGCTGTCGAACTCAGCAGTCCCACCCCGGGAATCGCCTCGATACGCCGGCATTGCTCATCCTGCGCTCGGTAGGCGCCGATCGAGCGCTCCAGCTGCTCGATGCGGCCTGTCAGATCCCTGAGACCGTGCAGCTGCTGCTGTAGCTCGCCGCGGATCAGATCGGGAATCTCTCCACGGCTCGCATCCGCCAGAATCGGAGCGGCCTGGGCCAGTAGCGCCCGCCAGCTCTTGGGCACCACCACGCCGAACTCATACAACAGTCCCCGCACCTGGTTCGCCTGCATCGTGCGCTGCTTGACCAGCTGCGCTCGGATGCGATGCAGTCCCATCAGTGCCTGCTGCTGCTCGCTCTTGAGGGCCACAAAACGCATCTCCGGCCGCTGCGCTGCCTCCCAGATCGCCTGGGCATCGGCCGCATCGGTCTTATTGCTCTTTACGAATGGACGCACGAACTGGCTCGAGATCACTCGCACCTGATGTCCCAGGGCCTTCAAAGTCCGACCCCAGTGATGCGCCGAGCCGCAGGCCTCCATCGCCACCACACCGGGCGCACGGCACGCAAAGAAGGCTTGCAGCTGCCCTCGCGTGAGCATCTTGCGCCTGACCTCCCCGCTGTCCGTCTCGACCCAATGCACCTGAAACACACTTTTTGCCAAATCCACGCCATACGTCGTAACTTGCATATCGGATCCCCTGTCCTGTGAGTGGTTACTAGACATCTCCACTCTGGCACATCGATGCCGTAGGGTCAGGGGGTCCTTCCTCTTCGCTTCCATCTCGCCCTCCTGCCAAAGGACGGGCGGCGTTCATGTCATCTCGATGACGCACCGGATATGTCAATGCTGATCGAAGGCGACAAAGTCCCCGCTGAACTGCCCCGCCTGCTCGCCGGCATAGTCGAGTGTCGACGCCACAGTGATCCTGGCCTTGCCACGGCGTGCCAGCAGGCGCACGAAGCGCGGCCAATCGTCCGGCTGCGCCAGCGCTGCGCGTGCGGAAAATGCCCCTTGAATGGGCCGATTATAACTCGTGCTCTGGCGCTGGATCACGATCGAGACCGCCGGGAACGATGCGCGCAGCCGCACGTGCAGCAGCGACCAGGCGGCGAGGATCGCAAGCGCGCTGGCACTGCCGCCGAACACCGTGGCACGGTGGTTGACGTTCGGCGCCAGCGGCGCCGACAGTCGCACCGCATCCATCGTCACCTCGAGCGCGCCCACCTCCATGGTGCGCGACATGGGAATCTGCTGGTGCAGGTACTGCGCCAGCGCCTGCGCCGACATCAAGGCTGGCACTGCCGCCATCATTCCCCGCTATCCAACACGGCGCGCTCGATGCGCTGGTCCGGAACCAGCCACAGCAGCGCCACCAGCACATAGATGCCTTGCGAGACCAGCGGCGACCAGAATGCAGCCACAATTGCGCTCAGATACAGCGCCGGTGACAACTTGCCTTTCAGGTCGCGGCCAAGCGCGCGCTTGAGCAGCGACTCGCGACCCTGCGATACGATGATCAGTTGCTCGAGCAGGAAATAGGCAATGGCCGCCATCAGCAGGTCCGCGCCATAGAGCGCGGATGGCGCCGCCGCGCTGTGGTTCTCGCTCATCCAGGCGGTCGTGACCGGAATCAGCGACAGCCAGAACAGCAGGTGCAGGTTGGCCCACAGGATCGCTCCGGTGACCCGGTTGCAGGCCTGCAGCAGATGGTGATGGTTGTTCCAATAGATTCCCAGGTAGACGAAGCTCAGCGCGTAGTTCAGGAACAGCGGTATCACCGGAACCAGCGACCGGAACTGCGCGCCTTCGGGCACCTTCAGCTCCAGCACCATGATCGTGATCAGGATGGCGATGACGCCATCACTGAAGGCTTCCAGTCTGTTGCTGCCCATGCCGATGCAGTCAGCGCTTCAGCGCCAGGATCACCACGCCGCCGGCGACCATGGCAATGCCGATCCAGTCGCGCAGCGAGGGCCGTTCGGCCAGAAACAGGTAGGCGAATACGGCCACCAGCACCACACTGAGCTTGTCGACCGGTGCGACTTTCGAGGCCGCGCCCAGCTTGAGCGCTCGGAAGTAGCACACCCAGGACGCGCCGGTAGCAAGCCCCGACAGCGTCAGGAACCACCAGGTCCGCGAGCCGATCTCCGACGGGTTGCGCCATCGGCCGGTGACCCAGACGAAGCAGCCCAGCGCGGCGATGATCACCGCGGTGCGGATCAGCGTCGCCAGGTCCGAATCCACGCCCTGCACGCCCACTTTGGCAAACACCGCGGTCAGGGCAGCGAATACCGCAGACAGCAGCGCCCAGGCAAACCATGACCATGAGTCGGTCACGGCCGTTCGGGCAACCTGGCAAACTGCGGCCGGCCGTCAGCGATGATCACCCACGATGGCTTGTCCTCGACCCAGATGTGCATCTGCGGCACCAGGGCATCGGGGTCGTCGAGGCTTGACAGCGTCACGTCGATCTCAGCGCCCCGATCCTCGCGACGGTAGGTGAGCGAGGTACCGCAATCGGCACAGAAGCCGCGCGTGACCGTTGGCGAGGAGCGGTATTCGGCCAGTCGTCCCTGCACGATCGAGAAATTGTCCGCCGCGAAAGTGCCCCAGGGAACCATCGGCGCGCCGGCCGCGCGCGCGCAGCTCTCGCAGTGACAGAAGCACAGGTTGCTGGCAGGGCCGCGTGCCTCGTAACGCACACGACCGCACAGGCAACCGCCGCCGTAGCTCATCGCAGGCATAGCGCGCGCTCCGAAAACCAGTCATCGATATGTGGCATCGCGTCCTCGAGCGACAACAGGCTCATGTACGCCGCAGCGAAATCGTGTGACTTGAGGTCCGGCACCATCACGACGCGAAGGCCGGCCGCATGCGCTGCCATGGCGCCGTGATCGCTGTCCTCGAACGCCAGGCAGCGTTCCGGTGCCACCCCCAGCCGCTCGGCGGCCAGCAGGTAGACCGCCGGATCCGGTTTGCTGCGCGTCACCTCATCGCCGCCCGCGATCGCCTGCAGTAATTCAAGCACACCGACCTGCGCCAGGCGCCGCCGCACCTCGTGCACAAAGGTCGAGGAGGCGACCGCACACGGCACGCCGCGCGCTCGCAGCTGCTGCAGCAGCGCCAGCGCTCCCGGCTTGAGCGGAAACACCACGTCGGCGGCAGCGGCAAGCTTGGCGCGCGCCCGATCGCGTACCAACTGGAAACTGCCCGGGCCACCCAGCAGCGTGCTGAGCCTGGCATGCGATTCCGCGGTGCCGTAGCCCAGCACCTGCAGGAAATCGGCCCGCGACAGCGCAAGGCCCTGCTCCTGCGCCGACTCCATCCATATCTGCATGATGACTCGCTCGGAATCGAGCAGCAGGCCGTCCATGTCGAAGATCGCGGCCGTAAACACGGTTACCGGTGTCTTTAGCGATCAGATTCGTGGACTGCAAACCGCAGCGTCTTTTCCAGCCGCACCGCATCCAGCACGCCGCGATAGTAGCGGGCGAGGCGGTCGACCTGCACGTAGCCGAGCTTGTGATAGAAGGCCAGCGCGGCCGGGTTGTCCGACCTTGCCTCGACACGAATGCGCTCGATGCCGGCCGTGTCGGCGCACTTCTCGAGCCATGCCACCAGCCGCGCGGCGATGCCGCGCCGGCGCTGCGCCGGGTCGACCGCCAGCAGCGCAAGATGGGCCGAACGCTCCGCGTAGTGCATGATGCCAAATGCCAGCACGCCGTCGGGCTGGTCGATCAGCGCGACATTGGTCTCTCGGTCGGTAATGGCGGCTGCGATGCGCGCCGGCGTCCAGCTCCAGCCAAGACCCGATTCTATGTACTGCCTGGACATGTCGGCGATCGCCGGCGCATCGGCGGCGGTTGCCAGCCGTATCAGCGGTATGAATATCACGGCTCGGATCACTCCCCGGGCTCGTAGATGACGTAGATCTTCCTGGTCGGCTCGACCACTTCCCAGGTGCCGACGAATCCGCGCGGAACCACCACGCTGTCGCCGGTCGATACCGTCGTGGCGTTACCGGCGGCGTCGGCAATGATGCTTTTGCCTTGCAGGATCTGGCAATACTCCTCCTCGGTGTAGGAGATGCGCCATTTGCCGACCTCGCTCGACCAGACGCCGGCGAAGAACTTGCCGCTGCCGTCGGCGTAGTGCTTCCAGACGCACTGTCGGGGATTGCCGTGGATCAGCTTGTCACCGGGCAGGAAGTACTCCTCGACCGCGGCGGTTGACGCCTCGAAGCGCCGCACCTTCGCTGGCGTGGCACTCACGGTGCACAGCCCGCCGGCTTGTAGACGCGCTGCGAGGAAGGCGGATGCTGCGCCAGCGCTGCCGCGGGACGCCGTGGACGAGCCACCAGCTCACCGCCGCAGTTGGGGCATTTCCCGGCCAGCACGCCGTCCGCACAGTGCGCGCAGAACGTACATTCGAACGAGCAGATGCGTGCGGCATCGGATGCAGGCGGAAGATGCACGTTGCAGCATTCACAATTGGGTCTGAGTTGAAGCATCAGAACACCTGCCTTTCAGTGGGTGTCGCCCGTGTGTGGTTGGTTCAACCCGGCCGCCTCGCCCTGCAACAGGCTACGCAGCAGCGGGTGCTGCTGGAATGCCCGCAGCAGTGCGATCGCCGCCTGCCGGTCAGCAACGCTGGCGCCCGAGTGTTCGATGGCCTGCAGCAGGCGCTCGATCGCCACTGCAACCTCGGGGCTGGTGTGAAGCCGCGGCTGCAGGCTGCGCTGCGGCGACCAATGGATATCCACCGGTGCGGCTACCTTGCTCTCGACCACATCGACGCCGGCCGGCGTGATGGTGCCCATGCCGCCGCCGATGCCGTCATGTCCGGGGTTGGGCCGCCAATGTATCAGCCCGTGATCGGCCAGCTGTCCGGCGATGTTCTGGATCTGCCGCTCATTGAGCTTGCCGTCAAAGTCGGCAGGCGCCAGTCCGATGAGACGCTCCTTGCGACGCTGGTAGTACTTTTCCAGCAGCAGTCCTCGAAGTTCGCTGTCGGTCATCGCGGATGCGGCGGCCCTAAGCCTGGTCCGACCCCTCGTCGTCGGCATGGATGACATCGTGCAGATAGCCGATGCATTCCGGGCAGATCACGGCCTTGCGTGACGACACCATGCCCGCGACCTCCTCATGGCTCTTATCGCAAAAGGCGCACACCAGCGGGATGGCGTCCGTGGCGCGCGCGGTCGGATCGGTACGGCTGACCTTGGGTGCGGCAGCCTCCGCCGAATCCACCAAACGCACCTCGACGACATCGCCGGCGGCGAGCGCCGCTGCCAGCCAGCGGGCGTCGGCCACCGGCTGGTCCGTGGGCAGCAACGAGCCGGCGACTTCGAGCCAACCCTCGTGCAAGCCGGGGTAGAGCGACACCGTGGCGTTGATCACTTCGGCCGCGGGAGCGCCGGCGATGACCCGCCGCTGGCCGTTGACGTTTATCTCGAGACAGAACACCACGGCAGTGTACATGGCGCGGCGCGAGTACCGAAACCGGCCACGCTGCCCTGCATCAGGGAATGCCCTGGGTCGGAAGCTCCCCGGTGGCAAGGTAGGTCAGCTCGTCATCGCTGAAACTGCGCTGTGACAGCGCCCAGCGCGCCTGGCGCAGCTGCGTGGTGTCGACATAGATGCGACACGGCGCGGCGTGGCCCAGCACGCTGGCGTCGGTATCGACCCGCACGCCGATGCCCTCGGCGCTCAGCACCGCGGCGAACGCCTGTGCCGAGGGCACATCGGACAGCGTGATCAGCAGCTGCCAGGCGGTCACACTGCCCTTCAGGCGCGCGCCAGCAAGCTGGCCAGCAGTGGTGCGAACTCGGCGGCCACCTGCGCAACGTTATCCGGACCACCGAGGGTGGACAGCTGCGTCATCGCAAGTCCGGGGTAGCCACAGGGATTGATGCGCCCGAACGGTTCCAGATCCATGCCAATGTTGAATGCCAGGCCGTGATAGCTGCCGCCGCGACGGATACGCAGGCCCACACTGGCGAGCTTGGCTCCGTCGACGTACACCCCCGGGGCGCTGGCGCGGCACTCGGCGCGGATGCGAAAGCGCGCGCAGTATTCAATGACGGCGCGCTCCAGCGCCGTGACCAGTGCGCGCACTCCCAGTTGGGCGCGGCGCACGTCGATCAGCGGATAGACCACCAGTTGCCCTGGCCCGTGGAACGTCACCTGTCCGCCGCGATCGATCTGCAGCACCGGAATGTCGCCCGACGCGAGCACATGGGAGCGATCGGCGTTCATGCCGAGGGTAAATACCGGATCATGCTCGAGCAGCCAGATTTCATCCGGGGTGTCTGCCTGGCGCTCGTCGGTAAAGCGCTGCATCGCGCGCCAGGTCGGCTCGTACGGTACACGGCCGAGCCAGTAGCTGGCGCTGTTGTCGCCGCCGGCGCCGCAGCAGTCGGCGCTGGCTAACGGCGCGTTCACCGGACGCCTGCCACGGCGTCGAGTCCGACGTTATTGCCGGCAAGCGCCTGTTCGGCCCGATAGCTGGAACGCACCAGCGGACCGGAAACACACTCGCGGAAACCGCGCGCGAGCCCCCAGGCACGATACTGTTGGAACTGCTCGGGCGTGACGAACCTCTGCACGCTCAAATGATTCACTGTCGGCCGCAGGTACTGGCCCAGGGTGAGAATGTCGACGCCGACGCCGCGCAGCTCGTGCATGCACTGCACGATCTCCTCATCGCTCTCGCCGATCCCGAGCATCAGGCTGGTCTTGGTGAGCACGGAAGGCCGGCGCTGCTTGGCGTGCGCCAGCACCGAGAGCGTCTGCTCATAGCCGGCGCGCGGGTCGCGCACCGGGTGCGTCAGTCGGCGCACCGTCTCGACGTTCTGCGCGAACACCTCCGGACCAGAATCCACCACGGTGTCGACATCGCGCAGTACCCCCTGGAAATCCGGCGTCAGTGCTTCAACGGCGATCGAGGCGTTGTGCTGTTTGATGGCGCGGATACACGCGGCGTAGTGCGCCGCACCGCCATCCGGCAGATCGTCACGGTTGACCGAGGTCAGCACCACGTACTTCAGCTGCATCAGTGCGACGCTGGCCGCGACCTGCTGCGGCTCCTCGGCGTCGAGCCAGCCGCGCGGATTACCGGTGTCGACCGCGCAGAAGCGGCAGGCACGGGTGCACACCGCGCCCATCAGCATGATGGTCGCGGTGCCGGCATTCCAGCACTCACCGATGTTCGGGCACTTCGCCTCCTCGCACACCGTGGCCAGATGGTGCTCGCGCACCGTACGGCGCACGAAGTCGTAGCCGTCGCCGGCGGCAGGCCGCGCTTTCAGCCACTCGGGCTTACGCGTCAGGCCGCGCAGGTCCGCGTCACCGGACGGCTTGATGCCGTCCTTGATGGCGGTAAAACCGTGCGGCGTCAGGTACTTCTGGCCGCTGCGCACGGCGCTAGTGGCTTCCGCCACGACCGGAATACCTTTTAGTGTGTTCACAGGCGATGTCATCGGCGCTCATTGTAAGGCGGCCAGGCGTTCGACGCTGCCGACGTCGCTCCAGGCGCCCTCGAACACCTGGCCGTGCAGCCGGCTGCCGGCGATGGCACGGCGCAGCAGCGGCAGCAACGGGAATTTACCGGGGCTGCAGCCGGCGAACAGTTGCGCCCGGAACAAACCGATGCCGGCATAAGTCCAGCGCGCACCGCCCTGCTCCTGCACCCGGCCATTGATGAGCGCAAAATCGCCGCGCGGATGGTGCATCGGATTGGCCACCAGCACCAGCTGCGCCAGCGCCTCGGGGGCGATCTGCAGCGCGCCGAAATCAAATTCGGTGAACACGTCCGCATTCACCACCAGGAACGGCGCAGGACCGAGCAGCGGCAGGGCCTGGAAGATGCCACCGCCGGTCTCGAGCGCCTGCTCGCCCTCGTCGCTGTAGTGAATCTGCAGCTTCCAGCGTGCGCCGTCGCCGAGCGCGGCACGGATCTGTCCGCCGAGCCAGGCGAGGTTGATCACCACCTGCTTCACTCCCAGGCGCGAGAGTTTCTCCAGGTGATAGACGATCAGTGGCTTGCCGCCCACGGTGAGCAGCGGCTTGGGCACCGCATCGGTCAGCGGCCGCATGCGCTCGCCGCGCCCCGCAGCCAGCACCATCGCGCACTCGATGCTCACGCCGCACCCGCGAACGCCGGCAGCACGCGCCGCTGCAGCCAGTCCCGGAACTGCCGCAGCTCCGGATAACGCCGCACCGCATCCTGCACGTAGCCGAAGGTGCGCGGCAGATCGGCCAGGTAGCCGGGTTTGCCGTCGCGATACCACAGGCGGGCAAAGATGCCGAGTACCTTGATGTGCCGCTGCAGTCCGATCAGGTCGAACCAGCGCAGGAACTCATGCTCGCTCGCCCCGGCCAGCGCAGGACTGCCCGCCAGTTGCGCACGATAGGCGCTGACCCAGCTCTCCACCCTTGCGCGCGGCCAGTCGATGTAGCAATCCTTGAGCAGCGACACCAGGTCGTAGCCGACCGGACCCAAGAGCGCGTCCTGAAAATCGATGATGCCGGGACTGCCGCTCGGCAGCAGCATCAGGTTGCGCGAATGATAGTCACGGTGCACGAACACCAGCGGCTGCGCGAGCGCCTCGCGCGTCAGGAACTCGAAGCTCTCGGCCAGCACGCCACGGTCGGCGTCATCGAGCGTGAGCTGCAGGTGACGCGCGCAGAACCATTCCGGCATCAGCGCCATCTCGCGCTCGAGCGCGCTGCGGTCGTAGGGCGGCAGCTGCCGGGCGGCATCGCGGCCGTGAAGCTGGATGCGCAGCAGCGCCTGCAACGCATCCGCGTACAGACGATCCGGATCGGCGCCACAGCGCAACTGCATCAGGTACTGATCTGATCCCAGGTCCTCGAGCAGCACCAGGCCACGTGCGCTGTCGGCAGCGTGCACCTGCGGCACGTGCACCTGGCAGGCCGCGAGCAGTGCGGCCACCTTCAGGAACGGCCCGATGTCCTCCTTGTCGGGCGGAGCATCCATCACCACGCGCGTCGCCCCGTCAGCTGCCCAGGCGCGAAAGTAGCGCCGAAAGCTGGCATCGGCCGAGGCCGGCTCGAGCCGCACCAGGCGAAAGCCAAGCTCGCCGGTCAGCCAATCCCTGATCTGCTGGACGCGCGCGTCGTTGCCTGTCATTGAAGAGCCCGTTTGGGCCGCGGCCGTGGCATCAGTCATTATAATGAGGGCCCACATGATTGCTTCCCCGCACCTGCGCGCGCTTCTGGCTGCAGCGCTCTGCTGTGCCCCGGTGATTGCGCCGCAGGCCGCGGATGCCCCGCCAGCCGCGCCGGCCGCGCCGGCCGCGCCGGCCGCGGACAGCGCAGCGTGCGCACCGTCTTGGGTTGACGGCGCGCCACTGCTGCTGGCGGCCGCCGCCACCTCGGCCGCCGCCACCCCGGGCGGCGCGCTCGGCGGCCTCAAGAGCTTCGGTAATTCCGTGCTCGGCGCCGACATCACCAGCACCTCCGACCAGTTCACCACCACGGCCGATGGCATGACCGAGCTCACCGGCAATGTCGACGTGCACCTGGGCGTGCGGGAAATTCAGGCCGACAAGGTGATCTACGACCGCAACAACAACAGCATCAACGTCAGCGGCCAGGTGCGCTTTCATGACCCCACGGTGCTGATACAGGGCGATACCGGGCGCTACGGCGATGACGGCGCACTGTTCAACCACGCGCAGTTCCAGCTGCAGCAGCAATCCGGCCACGGTAGTGCCGATGAGATCTCGATGTCGCCCAGCAACGTCATCACGCTGCGTAACGTGATCTACACCAGCTGCCCGCAGCAGCGCGCCGCCTGGCAGATTCGCGCGCGCCAATTGCGCCTCGACACCGCCGCCGGTGAAGGTATCGGCCGCGGCGCGGTGATCGATATCGAGGGGGTGCCGATCGCCTACCTGCCGTGGATCTCGTTTCCGCTCAACGATGCACGCAAGAGCGGCTTCCTGTTTCCGGAATTCAGCACCTCCAGCCGCAGTGGCGCCATGCTCGCCACGCCCTGGTACTGGAACATCGCAGCCAACCAGGATGCCACCTTTATCCCGACCTACTACTCGAACCGTGGCCTCGACATGAGCGCCCAATACCGCTTCCTGAGCGCCGACAACCGCGGCACCCTGGACGCCAGCTATCTACCCAGCGACCGGGCGTACGGCCTGGAACTCAAGGACGAGGGTCACTTCGACCCCAACAGCGACCGCAGCTACATACGCTTTCTCGACCGGCTGCAGCTGCCGGAAAATACCCGCGTCGACACCAGCATCGAGAGCGTCAGCGATACCGAGTACTTCGAGGATTTCAGCCAGGGCTCGCAGTCCACCAGCACGCCGTTTCTGGCGCGCAGCATTGCCATCAGCCACCGCGACGACATCTGGAACCTTAAGGCCCAGGTGCTCGGATTCCAGACCCTGGACAACACACTGCCGGACAACGGCCTGGTGGACGAGCGGCCCTACTACCAGCTGCCGCGCTTAAGCGCGAGCGGGCTGTGGTCGCCACAACGCTGGCCGACGCTTGTCACCGGCTTCGACACCGAGCTGGTGAACTTCACCCGCTCGGTCGGCAGCGCCTGCGTCTGTACCACGGCCGCCTGCGCTGGCGGTGGTTGCGGCCCGCCGCCGTGCACCGTGGCATCGACGCTCCCCGACGCGCCGCCCTGGACCTGCGCCAGCGGCTGGCGCTTCGATGCCAAGCCGCAGCTCGGGCTCGACATCTCAGGTCCAGGCTACTTTTTCCGTCCCAATGTCGCCTGGGATCTGACCCAGTACGCGCTGCGCGATGCCGGCGCGCCCGACAGCTCGCCGCAGCGCAGCCTGCCGATCGTCGACATCGACAGTGGCCTGCAATTCGAGCGCCTGATCGGCTCGGGCGGCAGCATGACGCTCGAACCGCGGGTGATGTACGTCTACATTCCGTATCGCGATCAAAACTCGCTGCCGGTGTTCGACACCTCGACCCCGGACCTGAACGCGATCGAGCTGTTTCGTCCCAACCGATACGTCGGCATCGATCGGATCGGCGATGCTAATGAACTCACCATGGGTGTGACGACGCGGCTGTTCGAGAACTCAACCGGCGTGCGCTACCTGAGCGCCACGCTCGGCCAGAGTCTCTATCTGACGCAGCCGCGGGTCACGCTGCCGGATCAGAGCGTGACGCCGCCGCGCACCACCTCGAGTCTGATCGCCGAGATCAACCTGACTGCCTACCGTCACTGGAACCTGCAGGTGGACGTGGGCTCCAACCCGGCCGTTTCGAGCGTGCAGCAGGCCGAGGTGCTGGTGCAGTACCTCGCCAACAGCAAGCAGGTGATCAATGTCGGCTATCTGTTTCGTGACGGCGTGGTGCAGCAGGTCGACGTTTCCGGGGCCTGGCCGATCAACAACCGCTGGGACGTCTACGCGCGCGCGGTTTATTCGCTGCTGGATCGCGCGCCGATCGAGAATTTCGCCGGCTTTCAGTTCCGCGGCAGCTGCTGGAGCATCCGCGCTGTGGCCCAAAGCTCGGTAAGCACCCGCACCGGAGAGCGCGACACCGGGGTGTCACTGCAGCTGGAACTCACGGGGCTGTCCAATGTCGGAAGTGGGATCGGTACCGGAAGCGGGGTCAGTACTTTCCTTGAGCAGTCGATTCGGGGATACTCCGCCTCCCCTACCAAGCCCTAGATTACCGTTAAGCCTTTGAGGGCAAAGAGTATTTAATGCGCCGCAGCGTCCACGTTCCGTCCGCCTGGCTGATCTTCCTGGCGCTGGCTGCAGTGTCGCTGGCAGGCAGCGCCAAGGAGCTGTCCACCAAGGGCGTGCTGCTCGACAAGGTGGTGGCGGTGGTCAACGACGGGGTGGTGCTGGAAAGCGAGCTCGATCTGGAAACGCGCGAGATCGAGGCGCGATTGCAGGCCCAGCATGTCGCGCTGCCGCCGGAGGCGGTGCTGCGCCAGCAGGTGCTCGACCGGCTGGTGGGCGAGGAGATCCAGCAGCAGCACGCCGATCGCGCCGGCATCAAGATCACCGACGAGCAGGTCAACGCCGCGCTGCAGGACGTCGCCAAGCGGCAGAACCTCACGCTCGATCAGCTGCCGGAAAAGCTGGCGGCCGACGGCATCGACTACGCCCAGTATCGCATCGAGCTCAGGCGCGAGATTGCGCGCCAGATCCTGCGCCAGCGCGACGTCGTGCAACGCATCGTCGTCACACCGCGCGAGCTGGATCAGTACCTGGAACATCAGAAGAAGACCGCCTCGGCCAGCAACGAATACAACGTGGCGCACATCCTCATTGCAGTGCCCCAGGACGCCAAGCCCGCGCAACTTGCACAGGCCAGCGCGCTGGCGCAACAGGTCGACGACCGCGCGCACAAGGGCGAGGAATTCGGTGCGCTCGCGGTCACCTATTCGCAGAGCGAGAGCGCGCTGGAAGGCGGCTCGCTGGGCTGGCGCAAGGGTACCGAGCTGCCGACCTTCCTGGCGGATGTGGTCGCGCGCATGAGCCCCGGCGATGTCAGCGACGTGCTGCAGACGCCGAGCGGCTTTCATATCGTGAAGCTGGTGGACCGGCGCGCGGCCGGCGGCCCGCAGATCGTGCAGCAGGTGCACCTGCGCCACATACTTATCAAGCCCACCGAAATCGAGGACGACGCCACCGTGGAACAGAAGCTTACCCGCTGGCGCGAGCAGATCGTCTCGGGCAAGGAAGAATTCGGCGTGATCGCCAAGACCTATTCACAGGATACCGCCTCGGCGGTCAGCGGCGGTGACCTCGGCTGGACCGAAGCCAGCGCGTTCGTGCCGGAATTCTCCGCCGTGGTCGCCGGCCTCAAGGAACACGAGATCAGCCCGCCGTTTCGCACCCAGTACGGCTGGCACATCGTGCAATTGCTCGGCCATCGCGATTTCGACAACACCAACGAGGCCGCGCGCGAGCGCGCCTACGAGGCGATGCGCGACAGCCGGGTCGAGGAAGCCACCGAGCTGTGGCTGCAGCAGATTCGCGACGAAGCCTACGTCGAGATGCGGCTTTAGAAGGCGCGATTGCCATGCCGGCGCCGATCGCGCTCACCGCCGGGGAACCATCCGGAATCGGACCCGATCTGTGCCTGGCGGTGGCCAGCATGGCGCGCGCCTGGCCGCTGGTATGTCTGGCCGATCGCGAGTTGCTGGCGTTTCGCGCACGGCGGCTGCAACTGAATCTGCAGTTTTCCGAATACCGCCGCGGCGGTGAAATCCCGCACGCGGCCGGTAGCTTAAGCGTGCTGCATCAGCAGCTGCCGACGGCCTGCGTCGCCGGGCGGCTCGAGGTGGGCAACGCGCGCCAGGTGCTGGCACTGATCGACCGCGCCGTCGATGGCTGCCTGGCGGGAGAGTTTGCCGCCATGGTGACCGCCCCGGTGCAGAAGAGCCTGATCAACCAGGCCGGTGTGCATTTCAGCGGACACACTGAGTACATCGCCGAGCGTACGCACGCGCCAAAGGCGGTGATGCTGCTGACCGCGCGCGAGCTGCGGGTCGCCCTGGCGACCACCCATCTGCCGCTGCGTGCGGTCAGCGACGCGCTCAGCATCGACGGCCTGCTGCAGACGCTGCAGATTCTGTCACATGACCTGCGCCGCTACTGGCGGCTCTCGCAGCCGCGTATCGGCGTGTGCGGCCTGAATCCGCACGCCGGCGAAGACGGGCATCTGGGCGACGAGGAACTGCGCATCATCCGGCCGGCGATCGAGCAGGCGCGTGCCGCAGGTATTGCGGTTGACGGCCCGTGGCCGGCCGATACGCTGTTCGTGCCGAGCCGCCTGGCAAGCTACGACGCGGTGCTGGCGATGTATCACGACCAGGGATTGCCGGTGCTCAAGCACGTGGGCTTCGGCCACGCGGTCAATGTCACTCTGGGCCTGCCGATCATACGCACCTCGGTGGATCACGGCACCGCACTGGATCTGGCGGGCAGCGGCCGCGCCGATGCTGGCAGCCTGATCGCCGCGATCGAGCTGGCGGCGCACATGGCGCAGCGCCTGGAGCCTGTCTGAGCGTTGCCCACGGCCGCGCGCGCAAGCGTTTTGGCCAGCATTTCCTACACGATCCGGCCGTGATCGCCCGCATCGTGGCGGCGATCGACTTGAAGCCCGGTGATGCCGCGGTGGAGATCGGTCCCGGCCAGGGCGCACTGACGCAGCGGCTGCTGGATGCAGCCGGACGGCTAGAGGTGGTCGAGATCGATCGTGATCTGGCGGCGCTGCTGCGCAACCGCTATGCCGACCAGCCGCGTTTCGTGCTGCACGAGGCCGACGCGCTGCAAGTGGACTGGCGCGCGATGGCAGCCGCACGCGGCGCGCGGCTGCGCCTGATCGGCAACCTGCCCTACAACATTTCAACGCCGCTTCTGTTCCGGGTGCTTAAGGCCGCCGATGCCATCCTCGACATGCATTTCATGCTGCAGCGGGAAGTCGTGGACCGGATCGTGGCCGCGCCGGGAAGCCCAGCCTACGGCCGCCTGACGGTGATGCTGGCGCCGCGCGTCACGGCCGCGCGAGTGCTGGATGTCGGTGCCGGGGCGTTTCGTCCTGCGCCCAGGGTGGCGTCGAGCATGGTGCGGCTGGTGGTGCAGGCTGCGCTGCCGGACTGGGCGCGCGCGCCGCTGTACGGCGAAGTGGTCACGGCCGCCTTCGGCCAGCGGCGCAAGACCCTGCGCAATGCCCTGAGCCGCTACCTGTCGGCGCCGCAGATCGGCGCCCTTGGCATCGACCCGGGCGCGCGCGCCGAGACGCTGACGCCGATGCAATTCGGCGCGCTGGCGCAGGCGGCCGCCGCTGTGCTTCACTAATGGCATCAGCCACGGCGCTGCGCTGCCGACCGGAGCCGACCATGACCGCCTACCGCCGCATCCTGGCCGCCATCGACCTGACGCAGGACAGCCTGGCGGTCGCGGCCCGCGCCCGTGAAATCGCCGGCGCCGAGCGTGGCGAGCTGCATTTGCTGCACGTGGTGGAAGTCGTGCCGCTCGAGCCGATGGGCGATTCACTGGCACCGGTGATACAGATCGACCAGCAGCTGACGGCGCGCGCGCTCAAGCAGATGGAGAAACTGGTGCATGACCTGGGATTGCCGCCGGACGCCGGCCACGTCGAGTCCGGCAGCGTCAAGAGCGAGATCCTGCGTTATGCGCGTGAGTTCAGCGCCGACCTGATCGTGCTCGGCGGCCGCGAGCGCCACGGACTGTCGATCCTGCTACACCGCACCGAGGACTCGGTGCTGCACGGCGCGCCCTGCGACGTGCTGGCGGTGCGGGTCCGATGAACGAGCCCACGGCGCCAGATACGAGCAGCGTGCGTCACCGCATCAGCATCGACGTCGAGACCACCTATCTCGACGATCAGTCCGAGCCGCGCGAACAGCGCTACGTGTTCGCCTACACGATCACGATCCGCAACGAGGGCGAGGTACCGGCGAAGCTCCTGACCCGCCACTGGATCATTACCGACGCCAACGGCCGGGTGCAGGAGGTGCGCGGCGACGGCGTGGTCGGCGAGCAGCCCTATCTCAAACCCGGCCAGGGCTTTCGCTATTCGAGCGGCGCGGTGCTGGAAACGCCGGTCGGCACCATGCAGGGCAGCTACCAGATGATCGCCGACGACGGTGCACAGTTCGACGCGCCGATCCCGGCGTTTCGCCTGGCCAAGCCCGGAATGCTGCATTGAGCGCCGGCCGCGCGATCTGAAGCGCACATGGCGCGCTGGGCGATCGGCGACGTACAGGGCTGCTGCGAGGAACTCGAACAGCTGCTGGCCCGTATCCGCTACTCCAGCGACCGTGACCGGCTGTGGTTCGTCGGTGATCTGGTCAACCGCGGGCCCTGCTCGCTCGAGGCGCTGCGGCTGGTGCGCGCGCTGGGCGACAACGCCGTCAGTGTGCTCGGCAATCACGACCTGCACCTGCTGGCGGTGGCACTGGCCGGAGCCAGGCTGCGCAAGAACGACACCCTGAGCGACATCCTGGACGCGCGCGATCGTGACGCGCTGCTGGAGTGGCTGCTGGCGCTGCCGCTGGCCCACTTCGATCCCGATCACGGCGACCTGCTGCTGCACGCCGGAGTGCTGCCGCAATGGAGCGTGGCGCAGACGCTAGAACTTGCGCGCGAGGTAGAGCGCGCGCTGCAGGACGATGCGCCCGGGCTGCTGTCGGGCATGTACGGCGATCAGCCCGATCGCTGGCAGCCGGCACTGACCGCCCCGGATCGTCTGCGCCTGACGATCAATGTGCTCACCAGGCTGCGATTTTGTACCGCTGACGGACGCGTGGATTTCAAACAAAAGGGTAAGCCCGACTCGGCTCCCAGGCCCTGGCTGCCCTGGTTTCGGGTGGCAGGTAGAGCCAGCCGCGACCAGCGCATCGTGTTCGGCCACTGGTCGGCGCTCGGATTGCATCGCGAACCCGGCATACTGGCGCTCGATACCGGCTGTGTCTGGGGCGGCGCGCTGACCGCGGTCAATCTTGACGATCCGGCCGTCCCGCCGGTCAGTGTGCCGAGTCGTCAGCCGCGCTCCATCGAAGCGTGATCTGTTCCGTATCGGCGTGGTAGGCGCTGGGCGCAAGTTTCAGCAGCAGCGGCGCGCCCTGCGCGGGCACTGCAAACAGCACGCGCTGCGCCCCCAGTACCTCAAGCCGGCCGATACTGCCGGGCCGTACGCGAAATTCCAGCCGGATCGGCCAGCCCAGGGCCTTGATTGGCGTTATGCTCGCGCCGCCCTCCCCGCCCACAGCGCTCAGGTCGAGCAGCAGCGTATTGCGATCCCAGTACTGCAGGATCGTGGCCGCCGGTGCGCTCGCATCCGTGACGATGCTCACCTGCTGCACCGGCTGCGGCGGCGCTACCGGCCGTCGCTTCCACGGCCAGTGCATGCCGCAGCCCGAAAGCATCAGTGACAGCGCCGCGATCAGCGCAATGTTGCGCCAGCTGCTGTTGCATAGCCTGTCCTGCATCATCATCGATTAGCGTCCGCAGTCGCCACCTTGAGGCAATACGCTTACCATACGCGAACTACGCAGGCCTTGGATATTGTCTTAAATCATCGACATGCGCGCCCTCGCCCCCATCAATCTCGGACAGTGGATCGATGCCAATCGCCATCTGCTGCGCCCGCCGGTGGGCAACAAGGTGGTGTACCAGGACGGCGAGTTCATCATCATGGTGGTCGGCGGCCCCAATGCGCGCAAGGATTTTCACGTTGACCCGGCGGAGGAGTTCTTTTATCAGCTCGAGGGCGACATGGTGCTGCGCGTAGTCGAGGACGGCCGCATCATCGAGCTGGCGATCGTGGCCGGCAACATGCTGCTGCTGCCGGCGGGCGTGCCGCATTCACCGCAGCGCCTGCCGGACTCGGTCGGCATGGTGATCGAGCGCCGGCGCCGGGCCGGCGAACTCGATGGCCTGCAGTGGTATTGCGAGCGCTGCGGGCAGCTGCTCTACCAGGAGTTCTTCGCGCTGACGGACATCGAACAGCAGTTTCCGCCGGTGTTCAATCGTTTCTTCGGCAGCCTGTCGCTGCGCACCTGCAAGCACTGCCACGCCGTCATGGAACCGCCGCTGCCCCCGGCGCAGACACATGGCTCGCAATGAACGCGCGCAGTGGGCGCAACTGCACATCGATGGCGTAACACTGCTGGCTGATCTGGCGGCCGGCGCCAGCCTGGCGCGGGTGCTGGAATTCATCGGTCCGCAGCTGCGCTGCTTCGGCGCCGCACCCGCCAGCAGTACGCCGCTGGTGCTCGGCGCTTTCAGCGGCCGAGTCGACCGTGGCGCGAGCTGCAACGCCAGCGTCCTGAGTCTGACGCCACACGCCAACGGCACTCATACCGAAGGCATTGGCCACCTGACGGCGGAGCGCGTCGATGTACAGGGCCTGATTCCGCGGCGACTGCTGATGGCAGCGCTGCTGAGCATCGAGCCCGAACTGGCCGGCGACAGCGCGGAGGGCAGCTCACCGGCACCGCGCGCCGATGACCTGCTGATGACGCGCGACGCCATCGAACGCGCCTGGCCGGCGGCGCCGGCGCCGGGCCTTACGGCGCGCGCCGCGGTGATACGCACGCTACCCAACGAGCTCGACAAGTTCATCGAACAGCGCGCCGCCACGGCGCCGTTCCTGTCACGCGAAGCCGTCACCTGGCTGGTCGCGCAGGGCATCGAGCACCTGGTGCTCGATGTGCCTTCCGCCGATCGCAGCAGCGACGGCGGCGAGCTCACCGCGCACCGCATCTTCTTCGGACTGGCCCCCGGCAGCAGCTCGATGCTCGAAGCCCGGCGTCCCAGGAGCACCATCACCGAACTGGCGTTCGTCGACGATGCCGTCGCCGACGGCTGGTACTTCCTGTCGCTGCAGTCGCCGGCCATCGGCGGCGACGCGGTACCTTCACGCCCGGTCCTGTATCCGTTGCGCACGCCATGAACGCACACAGCAGCGAGCCGTCGGCAGCGCTCGCGAGCCGGCTGGAGTGGGCCCGCTCGCAGGACGCCGCCGATGCGCTGGCCGGGATGCGCGCGCGCTTTGCGCTGCCGCGCGCCGCCGATGGCCGGCCGCTGCTGTATTTCTGCGGTCATTCGCTCGGGCTGGCACCGACTGGGGCACGCGCCATGATCGAGGCCGAGATCGGCGACTGGGAGCGGCTCGGGGTGCTGGGACACGAGCACGCGGCCAGTCCCTGGATCGGCTACGCCGAACGACTGGCCCCGCTGCTGGCGCAGCTCGTGGGCGCGCAACCGCACGAAGTGGTAGCGATGAATTCGCTCAGCGTGAACCTGCACCTGCTGCTGGCGAGCTTCTATCGGCCCAGCGCCCGCCGGCGCGCGATCCTGATCGAGGCCGGCGCCTTCTCGTCCGACCGGCACGTGGTGGCCTCGCAGATCCAATGGCATGGATTCGACCCGCAACACGAGCTGATTGAACTGGCGCCCAGGCCGGGCGAGGAGTTGATCCGCATCGAGGACGTGGAAGCCCGGATCGCCGCCGAAGGCGCGCGCCTGGCCCTGGTGCTGTGGCCCGGCGTGCAATACCGCACCGGACAGCTGTTCGACCTGCGACGCATCACGCGCGCGGTGCACGCCGCAGACTGCATGGTCGGCTTCGACCTGGCGCATTCGATCGGCAATGTGCCGCTGTCGCTGCATGCCGATGACGCCGACTTCGCGGTCTGGTGCAGCTACAAGTATCTGAACGCCGGGCCAGGCGCACTCGGCGGCGCGTTCGTGCATGAACGGCACTCGGCCGCCGGCGGGCTGCCGCGGCTCACCGGCTGGTGGGGCCACGATGCGGACACGCGCTTCGAAATGCGCCCGCAGTTTCTGCCCGCGCGCGGGGCCGCCGCCTGGGCGTTGAGCAATCCGCCGATCCTGTCCGCGGCGCCGCTGCGTGCCTCGCTGCCGCTGTTCGCCGAAGCCGGCATGCCGGCGCTGCGCCGCAAATCGATCGCGCTCACCGCTTATATGGCGTCATTGCTCACCGAGTTTGCCGGCGAGCAGCTCGCGATCATCACGCCCACCGATCCGGCCCAGCGCGGCAGCCAGCTGTCGCTGCGCATTGCACGCGGCGCCGGCCACGGGCGGAAACTGTTCCAGACGCTGTCGGCGCGCGGCGTGGTGTGCGACTGGCGCGAACCGGACATCATCCGCATCGCTCCCGTGCCGCTCTACAACAGCTTCCAGGACGTGCTGCACGGCGCCTGGCAGTTGTGCGAGCTGCTGCAGCCGCAGCGTTGATGCCCTGATGCCGACCTACACCATCATCGGCGCCGGTCCGGTGGGTGCCCTGATGGGGCTGATGCTCGCCCGCCGCGGTCAGCGCGTGCGCCTGCTCGAGCGACGTGCCGATCCACGCCTGGCAGCGCCTGAAAGCGGCCGCTCGATCAATCTCGCGCTGGCGGCGCGTGGACTTGCGGCGCTGGAGCACGCCGGAGTGGCGGGCCGCATCGCGCCGCAGATGATCGCCATGCCGGGACGCATGCTGCACGATGAGCATGCGGCGCTGCAGTTTCTGCCCTACGGGCAACATCCGCACGAGGTGATCCATGCGATCAGCCGCGAACGGCTGAACCGCATCCTGGTGGAAGCCGCGGCCGAGCAACCGCAAATCGAGCTTGAGTTCGACACGCGCTGCACCGACGTTGACCCTGCCGCTGGCACAGTGCAGCTGCGCGATGAGCGCAGCGGCAGCGCGCGCAGCGAGTCGTTCGAGCTGCTGCTCGGCGCCGACGGCGCGGCTTCCGCGGTGCGTGCGGCGCTGGTGGCGCACGCGGGCAGCCGGGTCGAGGAGCAGCTGCTCGCGCACGACTACAAGGAATTGCTGATTCCGTCCGACGACAGCGGCGGCGCGGCGCGCTATGCGTTCGAGCCGCACGCGCTGCACATCTGGCCGCGCGGCGGCTGCATGCTGATCGCGCTGCCCAATACCGACTGCAGCTTCACCGCCACGCTGTTCCTGGCACGAGCGGGCGATCCGGGCTTTGATCGGCTGAGGCAAGGCGCCGCCGTGCGTGAATTCTTCCAGCGCCAGTTCCCCGATGCCGCGGCGGTCATGCCGGACCTTACGCAGCAGTTCGCGCTGCATTCGCAGGGCCTGCTCGGCACCGTCTACTGCCAGGGCTGGCAGGCCGCGGGCCGCGTGCTGCTGCTGGGAGATGCCGCACACGCGATCGTGCCGTTTCACGGCCAGGGGTTGAACTGCGGCTTTGAGGACTGCCGCCTGCTGGATCGGCAACTGTCGGCTCCGGATGCGCAGCCGAGCGCGCTGCTCGATTTTGAACGCGCACGCCGCCCCGACACCGATGCCATCGCAGCCATGGCGCTGGAGAATTACGTCGAAATGCGCGACGGCGTGCGCTCGGCGCTGTTCGCGCCGCGCCAGCGGCTGGCCGCCGAGCTGGAACGCGCCTTTCCCGGCCGCTTCATCCCGCGCTATTCGATGGTGATGTTTCATCCCGAGATCCCGTACGCCGAGGCGCAGCGCCGCGGCGCGGCACAGCAGCAGCTGCTCGACGCGCTGGCGGCGCGCTACGGCTACCAGCCGCTGCAGCCCGGCGCGGTGACGTACGCAGCTTCCCTGCTCGACGCCGCGGGACTGTAGCGGCTGGCAACGCCGCGGCAATCGTGTAACGCTGCCACCGTCCACATCGGAGCACCGCACGTGCCGTCGATCCTGAAATACTGCAAGACGCTGCTGCGGGTTCTGATCCTGCCGCCCGCAGGCCCGCTGCTGCTCGCCATCATCGGCGCCCTGCTGCTGCGTCGTCGGCCGCGCCTGGGGCGCGTGCTGCTGGCGGCCGGACTCGGATCGCTGTGGCTGTTTTCGCTGCCGCTGGTGGCCGACGCCCTAACGCACCTGGCGCAGCACTACCCGCCGCTGGATCTGAGCCAGGTGACGCAGGCGCAGGCCATCGTCATCCTGGGCGGCGGTGGTCAGCGCGCCTATGCGCCCGAATACGGCGGCCCGGCGGCCGAGCCATTGCTGCTCGAGCGGCTTGCCTATGGCGCCTACGTCGCGCAGCACACCGGACTGCCGATTCTGATCACCGGCAATGGCATCGAGGCGCGCGCCATGCGCGAGTCCCTGGTGCGCAATTTTGCCATCGAGCCGCGCTGGATCGAGGATCGCGCCTACGACACCTTCGACAACGCGCGTAACTCGGCGCAAATGCTGCGCACCGATGGCGTGCAGCGCATCGTGCTGGTGACCAGCGCTGACCATCTATGGCGGGCGGCGCACGAATTCACCGCCGCCGGCATGGAAGTGACACCGGCCCCGGCCGGCGTGTGGTCCGAGCGCGATCTCGGTGTGCAGCGCTACCTGCCAGACGCCCAGGCGTTGCTGCGCTCCTACTCGGCGACCTACGAACTGCTCGGCGAACCGGTGCGCGAACTGCTGTCGCTGTCACATTTGCGCCGGCACTAGCCCGCCGTTTCGCGCTACCATCTGCTTACCGCCGCAAGATCATGGAATCCGGGACCATCGCATGCAGCTCAAACGCCGGTTGCTCCGCGCCTGGTGGCTGGCCGGCGCCGGTGTGATGTTTGCCGCTGCCGCTCAGCCCGCCGCGATGAATCCGGGCAATCCGTTTGCGCAGCCGAGCCCTCTGCCCTACCAGCTGCCGCCGTTCGATCACATCGGCAGCGCCGACTTCCGCCCGGCCTTCATCCAGGGCATGGCCGCGCAGCGCCTGGAGATCGACGCCATCGCGCATAACCCCGAAGGCGCGAGCTTCGCCAATACGATGGTCGCGATGGAGCGCTCGGGACTGCTGCTCGACCGCGTCGAGACCGTGTTCTTCAATCTCAACGACTCCAACGGCGACGATGAGATGCTGAACATCGAAACCGAGATGGCGCCGCTGCTGAGTGCGCACCAGGATGCCATCCACCTCGATCCGGCGCTGTTCGCACGCATCGATGCACTGTACGCGCAGCGCATGCAGTTGAACCTCGATGCCGAGTCGCTGCAGCTGCTGGAGCGCTATCACACCGAGTTCGTGCGTGCCGGAGCGCGGCTGTCGGAAGCCGAGCAGGCCCGGCTGCGCGACTTCAACCAACAGCTGTCCGCGCTCACCACCCAGTTCCGGCAACATGTGCTGAAGTCCTCGCGCAGCGCTGCGGTCGTGGTCGAACATGAGTCGGAGCTGGCAGGACTGACGGCCGCGCAGATCGCCGCGCTTGCCGCCGCCGCCCGGGCCCACGGCCTGCCGGGCAAATGGCTGATTGCGTTGCAGAACACCACCACGCAGCCGGCACTGTCGCAGTTGCAGGACCGCGCTCTGCGGCAGCGCATCTTCCAGGCCTCGGTCGCGCGCGGCATCGGCGGTGACAGCGACAACACTCATGTCATCGCCCGGATCGTCCGCCTGCGCGCCGAGCGTGCCAGGCTCCTCGGCTACCCGAATCATGCCGCCTACGTGCTGCAGGATGAGACCGCCGGCAACCCGCAGGCGGTGGACAACATGCTGCGCCAGGTCGCGGGCGCGGCGCTGCAGGATGCGCGACGGCGGGCGGGAGAGATTCAGCAATTGATCGATGCACAGGCCACCGCCGCCCATCGCGCAAGCTTCAAGCTGCAACCCTGGGACTGGGAGTTCTATTCCCAGCAGCTGCGCAAGGCGACATATGATTTCGATGCCGCGCAGATCAGGCCGTACTTCGAACTCAACCGCGTACTGCAGGATGGTGTGTTCTATGTCGCCCACGAGCTGTACGGATTGAGCTTCCGGGAGCGTCACGATCTGCCGGTCTATCAGCACGACGTGCGCGTGTTCGAAGTGTTCGACGCCGACGGCTCGTCGCTGGCGCTGTTCCTGGCCGATTTCTACGCGCGCGACAACAAGCAGGGCGGCGCGTGGATGGACAGCTTCGTCACCCAGTCGAGGCTGATCGGGCTGAAGCCGGTAGTGAGCAATACTCTCAATATCCCGCCGCCTGCTGCCGGTGCCCCGACGCTGCTGACGTTCGATGAAGTGACGACGATGTTTCACGAATTCGGTCACGCGTTGCACGCCATGCTGTCGAACGTGCAGTTCCCGTTGCTGTCGGGCACCAATGTGCCGCGCGATTTTGTCGAATACCCATCGCAGTTCAACGAGATGTGGGCGCGCGAGCCGGGCGTGCTGGCGCATTTTGCGCGTCACTACCAGAGCGGCGAGCCGCTGCCGCAGGCGCTGCTCGACAAGGTGATCGCGGCGCAGAATTTCGATGAGGGCTACCGCACCACCGCGTACGTCGCGGCGGCCACCATCGACCAGGCGTGGCATCGGATCGAGGCCGGGCAATCGCCGCAACCCGACCAGGTCATGCAGTTCGAATCCACGGCGCTCAGGCAACACGGTCTGGGCTACGCACCGGTGCCGCCGCGCTATCATTCGCCCTATTTCCTGCACATCTTCGCCGGCGGCTATTCGGCGGGCTACTACGCCTATCTGTGGAGCGAGGTACTGGCGCGCGATACCGGTCAGTGGCTGCACCGGCACGGCGGACTGACCCGCGTCAACGGCGATTACCTGCGCGCGCGCATTCTCTCGCGCGGACGTACCGAGGATCCGCAGCGGATGTTTGAGGAGTTCTATGGCGGCCCGCCGGACATCGGCCCGCTGCTCGAATATCACGGCCTGGGGACCAGCCCTTGAACCGGCAATCGCAAGTTGACCTTGCACGTGCCGGTCTGATGGTCACCCTGGCCGGCCTGGCGCTCGCGGCTCGCAGTTACGGCGACGAGGTTTACAAGACCATCGATGCCTCCGGCCACGTGGTGTACTCGGATCACGCCACCTCCCCCGGGTCGCAGAAAATGTCGGTGCCGGTCACACAGCCCGATGCGGCGGAGGCGGCTCGCCTCGCCAAACAGCGCGCGCTGGAGGATGCCGAGTTCGCGCAGCGCAGCAAGCAGGAGGCCGCCGATGCAACCAAGCAGGCCGCGCAAGCCAAGCAGGACGAAGCCCGCTGTACCACCGCGCGCACCCACTACAATTACATGATGCAGGCCCGCCGCCTGTATCGGATGGATGCGGACGGCAATCGGGCCTACTACTCGGACGAGGAAGGTGACGCCATGCGAGCCACCGCCAAGCAGACCATGGATCAGGCCTGCGGCAAGTAGAGGAGTGCTGATGCCGCCCGTGCTGCGCGTCGTGTCATGCACCATTGCGTTGGCGCTGATCACCGCCAGCAGCATGGTGCACGCGCAACTGTACAAGTACCGCGATGCCAGCGGCGCGTGGGTCTACACTGACCGCCAGCCGCCGGCTGGCGCCAAAGCGGAAACGTTGACGGTCGATCTTGAGGTCAAGGCGCCGCGCATCACGGTGGAGCAGCAGGTCGATGGTCAGCAGCTCAATCTGCTGGCCATCAACGAATGCGCCTGTGAGGCGGAGTTCCTGCTGCAGATCGCCAATGCCGGCAACGTCTCGCTGCCGGCAAGCGCCGCCGCGGCCGTGGCTCCGCGCCGCTCGCATGTGGTGCTGCAACCGCACTCGCGCCTGGCACTGCTGAGCGCGCCGATCGACGGGCCGAGCGTCTCCGGATTCAATTTCGCCTGGCGTGTCGTGCTCGGGGCTCCCGGGGCCACGCATCAACCGCACGAACCCTATCGCGTGCCATTCGCGCTCGGCTCCAGCTACAAAGTCTCGCAGGCCTATCCGCTGCGCATTACCCACACCACCCCGGACTCGGAGTACGCGGTGGACCTGGCGGTGCCGGATGGCACGCCGATCTATGCCGCCCGGGAAGGCATGGTGATCAACGTGCGACACGACTACTTTCGCGGGGCACCGGACATGTCGATGCTGGATCAGGCCAACGTGGTCGAAATCCTGCACGACGATGGCACGATTGGCATCTACGCCCACCTGCACTGGGAATCCATTCGCGTGCAGCCCGGCCAGAGCGTGCGCCGCGGCCAGTACATCGCCGACTCCGGCAACACCGGCCTGACCACCGGTCCGCACCTGCATTTCGCGGTGGTGCGCAACGCCGGACAGCGCGCCGAGTCGGTACCGGTGCAATTCACCGGCAGCGGCGGCATTGCCATAACGCCGCAGACCGGAATGCTGCTGACCGCGTACTGACGACCCGTACTGGCGATCAGAATCGCAGCGTGACGCCGGCATCGACCGAGCGGCCGGCCGCTGGCAGCGGACGAAACGTGGCTCCCGTATACCCGGGCAAATACAGAGCGGATTGCCAGCCACCACCCAGTGGATTCGCATACTGGCGGTCGAGCAGGTTGATCACGGCCAAATCGAGGCGGACGGCGCCCCATTCATAGGCGGTAAGCAAGTTGAGGCTTGCGTAACCGGGCGTTTGGGGTTCAAGGCGGATGTCATCGACCTCGCTCTTGTGCTCCACGGCGCGCCATTGAAGCGCGCTTGACCACCGACCGCGTTGATGTTCCAGGGCGATGGCCCCGTGCAGCGGCATCATGTGGTACAGATTGGTATGCGTGGACAGATCCTGGCCGCGTACCAGGCCGCCGTCGGCGGTCAGCCGAAGAGTGCCGGCCGCATCGCTTTGCAGCAGCGTCACCGCCGCGCTGACATCGCTGCCATAGAGGCGCGCCGTGTGATTGGCAAACATCAGTTGCGAGGCCGGCATCCCGGAGCACGCCGGCCCGCAGATCGACACCACGCCGATATAGTCCTGGACGAACGTGTAGTAGGGCATGAGCTTGAGCTGCCAATAGCGCGCACCAGGGTCGTGCCAATCCCCGAGCAGGCTCGCCGTCAGCGCGGTCTCGGGCCGGAGCGTCGGATGGCCGGTGTAACCGTTGCCATCGCCGAACCATGTAACCATTCCGATGGTGCTGGTCCCCCAGGCATAGCGCTCATAGAAGTTGGGCGATCGATTCTTGCGCGCCAGACCCAGGCGGTAGCTTTGCTGGTCGTCGGGCTGGAAGCGGCTCAGGAAGCTCGCATCGACATTGACGTCCATGCGCGCGCGACGGGTTGCATTGAACGCGGCGGCTGTGGGGTCGACGCCGTCGTAGCCCTGCACCGGCCCGGTATTCATCCACACCGTGTCGTCGCGCGCACCGAGCAGCGTGGTCCAGGCCGCGGCCCAGCGTCGCTCCCATTCCGCAAAGGTTCCCAACCGCGTGCGCGTGGCATCGTTGAGATTGACGTAATCGAACACCATCCCGATCGGAGCGCCCGGCCAGCGGTCATCCAGGCTTTGGGCATGCAGCTCATTGCCCAGACGCAGTTCATCCTGGCTTGATGCGGCAATGTCGGCCTCGACGCGATATCCGAAATCCCGCGCCCGCTCGCGCGTGGGCATCTGCCCCATACTGGTGATGTCCACCGGGCTGGGCGCATAGCGATCGGGTGCATTGCCATTCATCTGGTGGCGAATGTGGTTGTAATAGGCGCTTACCGTCAGCTCACCCCAGTCACGGCGCCCCTGGTAGCGCGCATTGATGAACGCGCCGACATTGCCGAACAGATCCATGTCGGCATTGGGAAACCCTTCGTAGGGCATGTACTGCACCGCCGCCTGCACCTGGTACAGGTCCTGTCCGCTGCGATAGGCCGCGGTGACCTGCTGATTCGAGGTCTCAAATCCCGATGCGTTGATGCGCTGCCCGTCGCCGTCGCGATAATCGCCCGCCCGGCTGCCGGCGCCCTGATAGGCGAAACTCAGATCGCTGCTCGCGATGGCGGCGGCGGCGGCCCCGTCGAATGCGGCGCCGTTGCCGCGATAGAAACTCGAGACGCTGGCGTTGCGCTCAAGCGCATGGTCGGTTGCTGTGAAAACTGGCGGGGCGGAATCCACCACGATCGTGCCGCCGATACTGTCGCCGCCGAGGCTGACAGGTGTGACACCGGGCAGTACACCCACGTGCGCCACATTCGCCGGATCGATGTAGGACAGCGGCGGATTCATGTGCATCGGGCACGCGGCGCTAACCGGCACGCCATTCACCAGGGTGAGAATGCGCTCATCCCCGAGCCCATGAATCATTGGCAGGCTGGATACGCCACCGTTCTGGGCTGCGTCCACGCCCGGCAGCAGCGATGCCGTATCACTGGTGATCAGCCGCCCGCGAGCCAGCTCGTTGCCGCCCAGCGTGAGTTCGTTGCCCGACGCGGCGGCATCCGCCGCCGCCTCGATCACCACGGTTGCCTGTTGATCGGCTGTCTGCGGCCAGCCTGACGGGGAGGCAAGCAGCAGGGTCGATCCGGTAAGCACAACGGGAGCCGCGCGCCGGCGGTGCCCGCGAACGGCGACGTCGCGCCCAGGCAATCTCAGGCGCGCTCCAGGGTCACGAAGCTCATCGCGTAGGCATGGCGCGCATCGGCCGCGTGCGCCACCGAATCGCTTTCCCGCCAGCCGGAAAAATCCCGCAGCGGAAAAAAGACATCACCCTCCACCACCGCGTGCACGCGCGTCAGGTAGATGCGCGTAGCCAGTGGAAGTGCCAGGGCAAATACCTCGGCGCCGCCGATGACGCATAGTTCCGCGGCCCCTGCCGCCATGGCGCGCGCCTCACCGACGCTCGCCACGTATTCGACGCCGGCCGCGGTTCCACGCCCGGCCCGGGTCAACACCAGGTTGCGCCGGCCCGGCAGCGGCTTGCCGATCGACTCGAAGGTGCGCCGCCCCATCAGCACCGGCTTGCCGAAGGTCACGACCTTGAAGTACTTCAGATCGTCCGGCAGGTGCCAGGGCAGCGCACCGCCGCGGCCGATCACGCCGTTCTCGGCCATGGCGACCACCAGCGCCACGCTCGGGACGATCTCCGACGGATTCGAATCGGGATTAGCCATGGGCACGGCCAACCTTCACTGGAAGGTATCTGGCAGCGTTCAATGGCTCTCCGATCTGGCCGCGTCAGAGTTCAATCTGCGTGGCGAGCACGATCACTCGCCGTTCCGGCATGCGAAAAAATTCCGCCGCCTGCGCGCTGCGCCGCTGCATCCACGCGAACAGCCGCCGCCGCAGGCCTTCGTAGCCGCCGCGCCGACGTGGCACCACCAGATGCCAGCCGAGGAAGAACGAGCAGTCCTGGGCGAACAGCTTCAATCCGCGGGCGCGACACTGCTTGAGCGCGAGGCTCACGTCCGGGGTCTCCATGAACCCGAAACGCGCGGTCACCGCGTACACCTCGGGCATCAGCATTTCAATGCGCACGCGATCGGCCGGGTCCTGGCGCGGGGCGCGTGCGATGTCCATGTTCAGGAACACGATGCGCTGGTGCGCGACGTGATTGTGCTCGAGATTGCGCATCAGCGCGGTCGGCACGTACAGCGGATCGCTGGCCAGAAACACCGCAGTGCCGGGTACGCGTGCGACGCCCTCCAGCAGCTTGGGCAGCTGCGACAGCGGTACCGCCACCGCACGCAGCGCGCTGCGCAGCAGTCGCCGGCCGCTGCGCCAGACCATGAACAGACTGAACATCAGCACCGCCAGCGTCAGCGGCACCCAGGCGCCTTCGGTGAACTTGGTCATGTTGCCGATGAGGTACACCAGGTCGACGCACATCAGCGGCCCGAATACGCCCGCGACCTGCCAGGGATGCCAGCGCCACTGCGACACCGCAAGCTGCATGCCGAGCAGCGTGGTGATGAACATGGTGCCGGCGACCGCAGCGCCATAGGCGGCGCCCAGCGCCGCCGAGGTGCGGAATGCCAGCACGAACAGGCACACCGCGATCAGCACGAACCAGTTCACCGCCGGAACATAGATCTGGCAGTGCTCGTGCGCCGAGGTCTGCGTGATGCGCAGCCGCGGCAGCAGATCGAGCTGGATGCACTGACGCGTGACCGAGAAGGCGCCGGTGATGGTCGCTTGCGAGGCGATGATCGTGGCCGCGGTCGCCAGCAGCACCATCAGCGGCAGTACCGCCACCGGCACCAGCTGGTAGAGCGGCAGATGCGCTGCGGCCGGATCGCCCAGAATGAGCGCCCCCTGGCCGAAATAATTCAACACCAGCGCCGGCCACACCATCGTGAACCACGCCACCCGCACCGGCTTCTTGCCGAAGTGACCCATGTCCGCGTACAGCGCCTCGCCACCGGTCATCGCCAGGAACACCCCGCCGAGGATCCCGAGCGACAGGCCCGGCCGGCTGCCGAGCAGCAGCAGCGCAAACGACGGGCTCATCGCCTCCAGCACCGACGGATTCTTCAGCAGTGCCGCCAACCCGGACACCGCCAGCACCAGGAACCACACCAGCATGATCGGGCCGAACAGGCGGCCGACGCGTTCCGTGCCACGGCTTTGAATCGCAAACAGCGCAATTATGATGATCAGCGTCACCGGCACCACGGCGCGGCCAGTGTCGGGACTCAGAATCTGCAGCCCCTCCACCGCGCTCAGCACCGAGATTGCAGGCGTGATCAACGCATCGCAGTAGAACAGCGCCGCGCCGAGCGCTGCCAGCATGACGATCACCCGCTGCCAGCGATTGCCGGCAGCCAGCGTGCGCTGCACCAGCGCGAACAACGACAGGATGCCGCCTTCGCCCTCGTTGTCGGCACGCATGATCAGCACCACGTACTTGAGCGTGACCACCAGCAGCAGGCTCCAGAAGATCAGCGACAGCACCCCCAGTACCGCCAGGCGGTCGGTCGGCGCTCCGGCGGCGGTGAGCGACGCCTCGAGTGCATACAGCGGGCTGGTGCCGATATCGCCATAGACCACGCCCATGGCCCCGATGACGGCCGCCCCCGACAGGCGCGCTGGTTTCATGCCCGCTTCCCGGCGCGTCGCAGCCGGCGCGCCTTGCGCCTGGGCGGCCACAGCATCGAACCGCGACATTCCCCGGCGCCGCAATGGCAGGCGAAGATTTCATCGACGTTCGCCGGATCGTTGCGATCGCGTCCGATCTGGTAGTCGTAGGTGAGCTCCTCGCCAGGCTGTATGGTGCGGATGGCCTCGATGAACACACGGCGATCATCGATCAGCGATTCGCAATTCGGATCGCAGGAATGATTGATGAAGCGCGCATCGTTGCCATTGACGCCGCCATCGATCACCACGCTGCGATCGACGATGAACAGGAATGTGTGGTTGTCGCTAATGTGCTTGTGCTCGTAGCGCCGGTCGGCCTGGCGGTGCGACAGCCGATCGCCCAAGTACTCGATGACGCGCGTGCCCTTGCGGATGCGGCGCAGGGCGAACACGCCGCGGCCATGCAGGCGTGAGCGGCGCACGCGAACCATGCCCGGCCGCGCCACGATCGTGGCCACGGTATTCGCACGCCGCGCAGCGACCGGCCGCTCGCCGCGGCCGCGTTTCTTGCCCGCTTGACTCATACGGCGACACGCGCGCGGATCGCCGGATGGGACTGATAGTTCATGAACTCGAAATCCTCGTACTGGTAGTCGAAGATGCTGGCTGGACGGCGCCGGATGCGCAACTGCGGCGCGGCAAATGGTGCGCGCGACAGCTGCAGCTCGGCCTGTTCCAGGTGATTCAGGTACAGGTGGCAATCGCCGCCGGTCCAGATGAATTCCCCCGCTTTCAGATCACACTGCTGCGCCAGCATGCAGGTCAGCAATGCATAGGATGCGATGTTGAACGGCACGCCGAGAAAAATGTCGGCGCTGCGCTGGTACATCTGGCACGACAGCTTTCCGGCCGCGACATAGAACTGGAACAGCAGGTGGCACGGCGCCAGCGCCATTTGTTCCAGTTCACCGACATTCCAGGCGCTTACCAGCATGCGGCGCGAGTCCGGATTGGTGCGCAGCTGCTGCACGACGTGGCTGATCTGATCGATCTGCCGGCCATCGGCCGTACCCCAGCTGCGCCACTGCTTGCCGTACAGCGGCCCGAGTTCGCCGCGTTCATCCGCCCATTCGTCCCAGATGGTCACGCCATGCTCATGCAGGTAGTGCACGTTGGTGTCGCCGCGCAGGAACCACAGCAGCTCGTAGATCACCGACGGCAGATGGATTTTCTTGGTGGTGAGCAGCGGGAAGCCCGCCGCCAGGTCGAAGCGCAGCTGTTGGGCGAACAGCGACAAGGTCCCGGTACCGGTACGATCGTCCTTGCGAACGCCGCGTTCGCGCACCGCGCGCATCAGCTCCAGGTACGCGATCATCGCGCCGCTACGAAGTTTCCGGAGGGCGTATTTTGCCGATAGGCCATGACCCACAGCCACCAGCCCAGCAGCAGCATCGGCAGCGACAGCAGCTGCCCCATGGTCAGCCAGCCGAACGCCAGGTAACCGATTCCCACGTCCGGCTCGCGCACGAATTCGACCAGGATGCGCGCGGTTGAATAGCAGATGAGAAACAGCCCTGACGGTGCATAGCGCGGCCGCGGCCGGCTGGTGAAGCTCCACATGATGATGAATAGCACCAGGCCTTCGAGCGTCGCCTCGTACAGCTGCGACGGATGTCGAGCGATGGCGGCGCCGCCGTTCGGATCCGGCACCAGCATCGCCCACGGCAGGTCGGTCGGCCGGCCCCATAGCTCGCCGTTGATGAAATTGCCCAGGCGCCCGAAGAACAGGCCGACGCAGGGCAATGGTGCGGCGAAGTCGTAGACGTCGAAGGCATGACGCTGGCGCTGGCGGCCGAAAATCCAGGCCGCCGTCAGCACGCCGAGCATGCCACCGTGGAACGACATGCCGCCTTCCCAGATCTTGAGCGGATACAGCCAGTCGCCGCGCCACAGCGGCATGCCGTAGAACAGCACGTAGCCGACTCGGCCGCCGAGAATCACGCCGAGCATGGCGTAGAACAGGAAATCGTCCACATCGGCCGCGCTCCAGCTGGAGCCGGGTTGCGCGGCGCGCCGGCGCGCCAGCCACCAGGCCGCGGCAAAACCCAGCAGGTACATGACACCGTACCAGTGGATATGCAGCGGTCCGAGGTTCAGGGCGATCGGGTCAATGTTCGGATATCGAAGCATGCGCGAATACTACCGGACTGCGCCGCGGGCTGCCGTCGCATCCCTCATTCGCGCGTGACCCGGCAGAAAAATGCCTTCAGGTAACGCGTCTCCTCGATCGCCGGGTGCACCGGATGGTCGAACGCCTGGCCGCCGCTGTAGATCACCTGCACGAAGCGGCTGGTGTGGCGGGCCGCCGACTGGATCAGTCCCAGCAGCTCATCTGCGCCCAGGTGATAGGAGCACGAGCAGCTCACCAGCAGTGCATCGCGCTCCAGCAGCCGCATCGCGATCTGATTGAGTTTGCGGTACGCGGCCTGGCCGCGCGGGATGTCCTTCTTGCGTTTGATGAATGCCGGCGGGTCGAGCACGATCGCATCGTAGCGCTCGCCGCGCCGTACCAGCTCGTCGAGCACATCGAACGCATCGCCGCGCTGGGTGCCGACGGTCACACCGTTAGCGGTGGCGTTGCGCGCCGCCACGGCCAGGGCAGCCTCGGACGAGTCGACACACAGCGCCTCGCGCGCGCCGTGCGTGAGCGCCATGATCGCCCAGGCGCCAGCGTAACTGCAGACATCCAGTACGCGCGCGCCGGGGGAGATCAGTCGCCGCCATTGCTCGCGATTGCCGCTCTGGTCGTAGAACCAGCCGGTTTTCTGCCCCGCCGCCAGCGGGGCGCTGAACACCAGGCCATTCTCCAGTACCTGCAGCTCCTCGGGCGCGCGTCCGATCGGAGTCAGCAGCTGGCGCGGCAGCTGTTCGAGTTCGCGCGCGCCGCCGTCGTTCTTCCATACCAGCGTACTGGGCGCCAGCACGCTCGCGACCGCCGCCTCGATCTGCCCACGCCACGCTTCCATGCCCGCGGTGGCGATCTGGCCGACCACGACATCACCGTAGCGATCCAGCACCAGACCCGGCAGGCCGTCGGACTCACCGAACACCACGCGGTAGTACGGCGCCGCATAGATGCGCTCACGCAGCGCCAGCGCCACCTTCAGCCGGTGTTTCAGCCACGACTGGTCCGGAGGATGGACCACACTGCGACTGAGGATGCGGGCACAGATCAGCGCATGCGGGTTGACATAAGCGTAGCCGAGGAACAGATCGCGATCGGACAGCACCCGCGCCATCGCGCCGACGGCAAACCCGGTCAGCGGCGTGGCATCGTTGTCCACCTCGTTGGAGAACACCCACAGGTGTCCGGCGCGCAGCCGCCGGTCCTCGCCACGCTTCAGGCGTAGCACCGGCAGCGCGGCAAGCGCGTCCGGCGTGCCGGTTTCTTCAGCGACAACTGTCATCGGTGGGGTATGGGTCCGTTATAGTGGCACCGCATTTTACTGGAAATCAGCGGCCGGCCCATGGACAAACGCAGTGCGCAGCCAGCTAACCGGCTCGCCGACCAGACCAGCCCGTACCTGCGCCAGCACGCGCACAATCCGGTGGACTGGTATGGCTGGGGGCCCGAAGCGCTGGAGCGGGCCCGGCGCGAACACAAGCCGATCCTGCTGTCGATCGGCTATGCCGCCTGCCACTGGTGCCATGTGATGGCACATGAATCGTTCGAGGATGAGGCCATCGCGGCCACGATGAACGAGCTGTATGTGTGCATCAAGGTCGATCGCGAAGAGCGCCCCGACCTGGATCGCCTCTACCAGCTGTCGCACCAGATGCTCACCGGCCGCGGCGGCGGCTGGCCGCTGACCATGTTCCTGCTGCACGACGACCAGCGGCCATTCTTCGGCGGCACCTATTTCCCGCGCGAAGCGCGCTTCGGCCTGCCCGCTTTTGGCGATCTGCTGCGCCAGGTGGCACGCTACTACCACGAGCACCAGGAGCAGCTGCGGGTGCCGGCCGCCCAGATCGTCAGCGCGATCGAGGACCTCAATCCGCCGCCGGCCGCCGGCGCGAGCCTGACGGCCGAGCCCCTGAAGGCCTGCCGTGCGCGGCTGGAACAGAGCTTCGACCGCGACTATGGCGGCTTTGGCCCGGCACCGAAATTCCCGCATGCCCCGGGACTGGCGCGTCTGCTGCGCGACTGGCACGCCAGCGCGCGCGACGACGCGCCCGATCTGCAGGCGCTGTACATGACCACGTTGAGCCTGACGCGCATGGCGGAAGGCGGCCTGTTCGACCAGCTCGGAGGGGGCTTCTGCCGCTATTCGGTGGACGCGCGCTGGGAAATACCGCATTTCGAGAAGATGCTGTACGACAACGCGCTGCTGCTCTCGGTCTACGCCGAGGCGGCGGCCGCGACCGGTGAGCGGCTGTTCGCTGACACCGTCGAGCGTACCGTGGAATGGTTGCTGCGTGAGCTGCGCGGTAACGCCGACGCGCGCTGTGACGGCGCACTCTACTCCAGCCTGGACGCCGACTCGGAAGGCCACGAGGGCCGCTTCTACGTTTGGGATCGCGAGGCGGTGCAACAGGCGCTCACGCCACAGGAATACGCCGTATTCGCGCCGCGCTTCGGCCTCGACGGCGCCGCCAATTTCGAGCACCAATGGCATCTGTGCGTGCGCTCGAGCCTGGATGCGATCGCCGCGCTACAGGAGCTGTCGGTGGACCAAGTGCGCGCGTTGCTGCACAGCGCGCAGAGCAAGCTCATGCAGCAGCGCGAGCTGCGGGTGCGCCCTGGGCTGGATGACAAGGTGCTCGCGAGCTGGAATGCGCTCGCGATCGCGGGTCTTGCGACCGCGGCACGCTGCCTGGGACGCGATGACTACGCCGACGCGGCCGGGGCGGCGCTCTCCTACCTGCGGCGCGTGCACTGGCGCAACGGACGGCTGCTGGCCACCAGTGCGCACGGTGAGGCGCGGCTGGCGGCCTATCTGGATGACTACGCGTTTCTACTCGATGCGATCCTCGAGCTCAGCAGCGTGCGTTTCAGCCCGGATGATCTGGCCTGGGCGGTGGAACTGGCTGAAGTCATGCTGCGCCATTTCGAGGACGCGCCGGTCGGCGGGTTTTTCTTCACCGCCGATGATCACGAGGCGCTCATCAGCCGGCCGAAGTCCTTCAGTGACGAGGCCATACCGGCCGGCAACGCGATCGCGGCACGCGCCCTGCTGCGCCTGGGTTATCTGCTGGGCGAGCCGCGCTATCTGCAGGCTGCCGAGCGCACGCTGCGCGCGGCGTGGCCGGCAGTGCAGAAGTACCCGGAAGCCCACGCCTCGATGCTGCTCGCGCTCGAGGACTATCTGCACCCGCCCCAGATCGTGATCCTGCGCGGCGATGCCGCTGCCATCGCGCCCTGGCAGCGCGAACTCAACGCGGTATTCGCCCCGCGGCGCTGGATCCTGGCCGTTGCCGCCGACACCACCGGCCTGCCCGCGGCGATCGCCACCAAGCCCGTCGCCGATGGGCCGATCGCCTACGTCTGTCGCGGCACGCAATGCTCGGCGCCGATCAACTCGCTGGCGGCGTTGACCAGGGAACTCGATGGCTGATACA
>Ga0302181_10000251_pt1 | contig 47522 bp, 41 predicted proteins | sample I_Palsa_E3_3_FD_198786 | JGI IMG/M metagenome (GOLD analysis project Ga0302181, IMG submission 198786) | Peat permafrost microbial communities from Stordalen Mire near Abisko, Sweden - I_Palsa_E3_3 | ecosystem: Environmental > Terrestrial > Soil > Palsa > Peat permafrost | place: Sweden...
AACAAAGAGATTCTGATGGTCGTCGATGCCGTCTCGAACGAGAAGGGCGTCGATAAGGAGATCATCTTCGAAGCGCTGGAGGCAGCGCTGGCTTCGGCTACCCGCAAGAAGCACGGCGAGGACTGGGACGTGCGCGTCGCCATCAATCGCAAGACCGGGGACTACGAGACTTTCCGTCGCTGGAAGGTGTTCGCGGATGACTCCAAGGATCTCGAGAATCCTTCCGCTGAACTGCGCATGGACGACGCGCGCGACCTGTCCGCCGATGCAGAGCCGGGCGGCTTCGTCGAGGAGCCGATGGAATCGGTGGCCTTCGGCCGAATCGCCGCGCAGCAGGCCAAGCAGGTGATCGTGCAGAAGGTGCGCGAAGCCGAGCGCGCGCAGGTCGTCGATGCCTACAAGGATCGCGTCAATACGCTGGTCAATGGCGTCGTCAAGCGCATCGATCGCAATGGTATCTACGTCGACCTGGGCAGCAACGCCGAAGGCTTCGTGCCGCGTACCGACATGATTCCGCGCGAGCAGCTCAAGCCGCAGGATCGCGTCAAGGCCTACCTGCGCGAGGTGCGCGCAGAACTGCGCGGGCCGCAGCTGTTCCTGACGCGGACCGCGCCGGAGTTCCTGATCGAGCTGTTCAAGCTCGAGGTGCCCGAGGTGGGCCAGGGCCTGATCCAGATTCTCGGCGCCGCGCGCGATTCGGGCGTGCGCGCCAAGATCGCCGTGCGCAGCCAGGATCCTCGCATCGATCCGGTCGGGGCCTGCGTCGGCATGCGCGGCTCGCGTGTGCAGGCGGTTTCCAATGAGATCGCGGGCGAGCGTGTCGACATCATTCCCTATGACGAGAACCCGGCGCAGTTCGTCATCAACGCCATGTCGCCGGCGGAAGTGCAGTCGATCGTGGTCGATGAGGATTCGCACAGCATGGATATCGCTGTGGCGGAGGAGAAGCTGTCGCAGGCCATCGGCCGCGGCGGCCAGAACATCCGCCTGGCCAGCCAGCTCACGGGCTGGGAACTCAACGTCATGACCGAGTCGGACGCCGAGGCCAAGAGCGAAACCGAGGCCCGCGCACTGGTGGAGACCTTCATGAAGCAGCTCGACGTCGATGAAAATGTCGCCAGCATCCTGGTGCAGGAAGGCTTTTCCACCGTCGAGGAAGTGGCCTACGTGCCGCAGGCCGAGCTCGCGGGTATCGAGGAGTTCGACGAGGACATCGTCAAGGAACTGCGCAATCGCGCGCGCGACGTGCTGCTGACGCAGGCGATCGTGAGCGAGGAATCGCTCGATGCGTCGATGCCGGCCGACGATCTGCTGACGCTCGACGGCATGCGGCCGGATCTCGCCCTGGCGCTCGCGCGCCGCGGCGTGCGCACGCGCGATGAACTCGCCGAGCAGGCCATCGACGACATATCGGACATCGACGGACTGTCGTCCGAAGAAGCCGGCGCCCTCATCATGAAGGCGCGTGCGCATTGGTTCGAGGCGCAGCACTGAGGTGCCAGCGGCGAGGCAAGTACGGCGCACGGCGCTAAGGTAAGAACACATGGCTGATGTAACGATCGCTCAATTCGCGGATGTCCTGAAGGTCTCGGTGGACCGCCTGATTGCACAGCTCGACCAGGCTGGCATCACGGTCTCGAGCCCGGAAGACATGATCAGCGAGGAAGCCAAACTCGAGCTGCTCACGCACCTGCGTCGCAGCCATGGCCATGGCAGCGAGGGCTCCGCCCCGAGCCGCATCACGCTGCGGCGCAAGACGCAAAGCGAGCTCAAGCTCGCCAGCAACCAGGGCCGCGCACGCACGGTCAACGTCGAAGTGCGGCAGAAGCGCACCTACATCAAACGCGATGTGCTCGAAGGCCAGGCACGTGCCCAGCAGGAGCAGATCGATGCGCAGAAGCGCGAGGCCGAGGAGGCCCAGCGCGCGCAGAGCGAGAAGGCGGAGGCCGAGCGGCGCGAACGCGAGCGGCTCGAATCCGAGAACCGTCGCCGCGTCGAAGAGGAACAGGCCCGCAAGAAGGCGCAGGAAGAGGCGCGCCGCGTCGCCGAGCAGCGCGCTGCGGAAGAGGCCGAGCGCGAACGCGCACGCCGTGCCGCCGAGCCGGCGCGCGAAGGCCGGGAAGCCCACCCGGCGCCCGCGCATGCCCATCCGCCGCATGCCGCGCACCCGGCACCGGCCGCGCGCGAAGAGCAGGATGACAAGCGCACACGCTACGGTCGGGTCGAGCTGCACATCGCCGGCGATGTCAGCGCACGGCACAAGAAAAAGAAGCGCCTCAAGGCGCGGCCGACCACGGCCAGTTCCGAGGCCAAGCATGGCTTCGAGATGCCCACGGCGCCGGTCAAGCGCGAGGTCGCGCTCGGCGAGACCATCACCGTGGCCGAGCTGGCACAGCGCATGGCGATCAAGGCCACCGAGGTCATCAAGGTCCTCATGAATCTTGGCGTCATGGCGACCATCAATCAGCCCATCGAGCGCGATACCGCGGTGCTGGTGGTGGAGGAGCTGGGCCACAGTGCCAAGCTGCTGAAGGAAAACCAGATCGAGGAAGGCCTGCAGGGTGTCGATGCCGCCGAACTGTCCGAGGTGCGCCCGCCGGTGGTGACCGTCATGGGTCACGTCGACCACGGCAAGACCTCGCTGCTGGATTACATCCGTACCGCCAAGGTGGCGGCCGGCGAGGCCGGCGGCATCACGCAGCATATCGGTGCCTATCACGTCGAGACCCCGCGCGGATCGATCACTTTTCTCGATACCCCGGGGCATGCGGCCTTCACCGCCATGCGCGCCCGCGGCGCCCGTGCCACCGACGTGGTAGTGCTGGTGGTGGCCGCGGACGATGGCGTCATGCCGCAAACCATCGAGGCGATCCAGCACGCGCGCGCGGCCAATGTGCCGATCGTGGTCGCGGTCAACAAGATCGACAAATCGGACGCCGATCCGGATCGGGTGCGCACCGAGCTCGCCAAGCAGGGCGTAAATCCGGAGGAATGGGGCGGCCAGGACATATTCGTGCAGGTATCGGCGCGCACCGGCCAGGGTATCGATGCGCTGCTCGAGGCCATCCTGCTGCAGGCCGAAGTACTCGAACTCAAGGCGCCGCGCGGCGGCCTGGCCTCGGGCGTGGTGATCGAGGCCAGCATGGAGAAGGGCCGGGGCGCGGTCGTGACCGCACTGGTCAAACGCGGCACGCTGCGGGCCGGGGATGCGATTCTCGCGGGCTCCGAGTTCGGGCGCGTGCGGGCGATGTTCGATGAGAACGGCCAGCCGATTTCCGAGGCGTTGCCATCGATGCCGGTGGTGGTGCTGGGATTGTCCGGCGCCCCCAACGCGGGCGATGAGCTGCTGGCGGTGGAGAACGAACGCAAGGCGCGCGAGGTCGCGCTCTACCGTCAGGGTAAATTCCGCGATGTGAAGCTCGCGCGCGCGGCGACGCGTGCCGAGGATGTGTTCTCGCAGATGGGCGAGGTCAAGGCCGGCATCATCGCCGTGCTCATCAAGACCGACGTGCAGGGCAGTGCCGAGGCCCTGAGCGATGCGCTCAACAAGCTCTCGACCGAAGAGGTGCAGGTGCGCGTGATCGCCAGCGGCGTGGGCGGCATCACCGCCTCGGATATCCAGCTGGCGGCTGCCTCGAAGGCCTTCGTGATCGGTTTCAACGTGCGCGCCGATGCGGCCGCACGCGACACCATGAAGGAATTCGGCGTCGAAGTGCGCTACTACAGCATCATTTACGAAGCCATCGATGACGTGAAGCAGAAGATGAGCGGCCTGCTGGCGCCCGAGATCAAGGAGCAGATCCTCGGCGTGGCGCAGGTGCGCGAAGTGTTCCGTTCCAGCAAGTTCGGCGTGGTCGCCGGCTGCCTGGTGACCGAAGGCGCGGTCAAGCGCAATAACCCGATCCGGGTGCTGCGCGAGAACGTCGTGATCTTCGAGGGCGCACTGGAATCGCTGCGGCGATTCAAGGATGACGTCAATGAAGTCCGCGCCGGCACCGAGTGCGGCATCGGCGTCAAGAACTACCAGGACGTGCGCGTCAACGATCAGATCGAGTGCTTCTCGCGCGTGGAAGTCTCGCGCACGATCCAGTGAGCAACGCCCGCGGCGCACGCATCGCAGCGCAGATGCAGCGCTCGCTGGCGGCGCTGCTGCGCCGGGGCGTCAAGGACCCGCGCGTCGGCAATGTCACGATCACGGCGGTCGATCTGTCCGCTGACCGCTCGGTGGCGCGCGTGCATTTCCTGCCCTTTGCAGGCGGCCATCCGGCCGATGAGGTATTGGCCGGGCTGCGCAGCGCCTCGGGTTTCCTGCGCGGCGAGGTCGGGCGCGAGCTGAAGCTGCGGCACGCGCCGCGGCTGGAGTTCGAGGTCGACACCAACATCGAGCAGGCGGCGCACCTGACGCAGCTGATCGATCGCGCCGTCAATTCCGATCGCGCCCGCGAACCGGCCGACGACGACGAGTCGTGACGCGCCCGCCGGCGGGCCTGCTGCTGCTCGACAAACCAGTAGGACTCTCCTCGAATGCCGCCCTGCAGCGTGTCCGCTGGCTGGGCGGCGGCATCAAGGCCGGGCACTGCGGCAGCCTCGATCCGCTGGCAAGCGGCATGCTGCCGATCTGCCTGGGCGAAGCCACGCGGCTGGCCGGTGAGCTGCTGGTTGGCCGCAAGGCTTACCGCTTCGTGCTCCAACTCGGCGAGCGCACCGCCACGGGGGATGCCGAGGGCGATGTGATCGAGCGGTGCGCGGTGCCGGCGCTGGACACGGACAGCGTCAATGCCGCGCTGGCACGCTTCCTGGGCGCGCAGAGCCAGGTGCCGCCGATGTACTCGGCGCTCAAGCGCGAGGGAACGCCGCTGTATAGGCTGGCCCGCGCCGGGATCAGCGTGCCGCGCGAGGCCCGGGACATCACCATCGAGACGCTGGAACTGCGCGCGATCGAGCCAGAGCGGCTGGATCTGCGGGTGCTGTGCTCCAAGGGCACCTACGTACGGGTGCTGGGCGAGGAGATCGCCGCGGCTCTGGGTAGCTGCGGGCACTTGGTAAGCCTGCGACGTGAATATGTCGAACCGTTCGCCGAGGAGTGCATGGTGACCCTCGAGCAACTGGAGGCCGCCGGCGGCCATTGGCCGCTGCTGCATGCCGATCGGGCGGTCGCCCATCTGTCGCCGCTGCGCCTCGGGGCCGCGGATGCGCTGGCACTGCGCTGCGGGAAAATCGTCGCGCTGGCGGCGGCCGGATCGCAGCCACCCCCCGAGGGGCGCTGGCGACTGTATGACGAAGAAGGTGGTTTTCTCGGGCTGGGCGTGAGCTCCAGCGCCGGGGAGCTTCGGGTGCAGCGCCTTTTCAGTGCCCCGCTGCCGGTGTAACTCCCTGTTCCGCTTGAGGCAGGCGGGGTCTGCGGTTAGAATGCGCGGCCTTCAAAATGACGGCCGCTTTACAAGTTCGAGTAGTTTAGAGGTTTCCCACGAATGGCTTTGTCGACGGAACAGAAAAGCGCGGTGCTGACACAGTATCGCCGCGACCCCAAAGATACCGGGTCGCCGGAAGTGCAGATCGCACTCCTCTCGGAGCGCATCAATGGCCTCGGAGAACATTTCGGGACGCACAAGCGCGATCATTCTTCGCGCCGCGGGCTGGTCAAGCTCGTCAACCAACGCCGGAAGCTGCTGGACTACCTGAAAGCGACCCGGCCTACCAAATACCAAGAAGTGGTCGAGCGCCTGGGGCTCCGCCGCTGATTGCACGGGCCGCGCACCTCCTGATTGGAATGCGCGGCCCTTTTCATTCCGAACCGATAAATTCCGAGGACTGAAGTGTGACTGTCTTCAAGAAGACTTTTCCGTATGGCTCGCATTCCGTGACGCTCGAAACCGGCGAGCTCGCGCGCCAGGCCAATGGGGCCGTGCTGGCCTCGATGGGCCAGACCGTGGTGCTCGTGACCGCCTGTGCCGCGAAATCCGCCGTTCCGGGCCGTGATTTCTTTCCGCTGACCGTCAACTACATCGAGAAGACCTACGCCGCGGGGCGCATCCCGGGTGGATTCTTCAAGCGGGAAGGCCGGCCGACCGAGCGCGAAACTTTGACCTCGCGGCTGATCGATCGCCCGATCCGGCCGCTGTTCCCGGATGGCTTCAACAACGACGTACAGGTCGTGGCCACCGTGGTGTCGCTGGACCCGGATATCGACGCCGACATCCCGGCGCTGCTGGGTGCCTCGGCCGCACTGTCGATTTCGGGTCTGCCGTTCAACGGACCGATCGGCGCGGCGCGCGTGGGCTACAAGGACGGCAAGTACCTGCTGAACCCGAGCCGCACGGAGCAGAAGGATTCGCAGCTCGAGCTGGTGGTCGCCGGTACCGCACCCGCCGTGCTGATGGTGGAGTCGGAAGCGCAGATCCTGTCCGAGGAGGTCATGCTCGGCGCCGTGGTGTTTGGTCACGAGCAGATGCAGATCGCGATCAAGAACATCCGCGAACTGGCCGCCGAAGCCGGCAAGCCACGCTGGGACTGGAAGGCGCCCGATTTCGAGGCGCCGCTGGCCGAGGCCGTGGCCGCACGCTGCGAGTCAGCGCTCTCGGCGGCCTATCGCATCACCGAGAAAACCCAGCGCACCGCGCGCCTGTCCGAAATCAAAAAGGACCTGGTCGCCGCACTGGCCACGACCACGGGCGAGGCGGGCAAGTGGAAGTCCGACGCCGTGGTCAACGAACTGTTCAAGCTCGAGAGCAAGATCGTCCGCGAGCGCATCCTGGAAGGCCAGCCGCGCATCGACGGGCGCGATCTGACCACCGTGCGTCCGATCACCGTCAAAGTGGGCGTGCTGCCGCGGGCGCATGGCTCGGCGCTGTTCACTCGCGGCGAGACCCAGGCGCTGGTGGCGACCACCCTCGGCACGACGCGCGATTCACAGATCATCGATGCGCTCGAGGGCGAGCGCCGCGAACCGTTCATGCTGCACTACAACTTCCCGCCGTTCTCGGTGGGCGAGACCGGCATGATGGGCTCGCCCAAGCGCCGCGAAATCGGCCACGGCAATCTCGCGCGCCGCGGGGTGCACGCGGTGATGCCCGACATGGAGAAATTCCCCTACGTCATTCGCATCGTCTCGGAGATCCTCGAGTCCAATGGCTCAAGTTCCATGGCGAGTGTGTGCGGCAGCAGCCTGGCGATGATGGATGCGGGCGTGCCGATCAAGGCCGCCGTGGCCGGCGTCGCCATGGGCCTGGTACTCGAGGGCTCGCGCTTCAAAGTGCTGACCGACATCCTCGGCGATGAGGATCACCTGGGCGACATGGATTTCAAGGTGGCGGGCACGCGTGAGGGCGTCACCGCGCTGCAGATGGATATCAAGGTCGAGGGCATCACGCCCGAGATCATGAAGGTTGCCCTGGCGCAGGCGCGCGAAGGCCGGCTGCACATCCTCGAAGAGATGGGCAAGGTTATCCGCACGGCGCGCGAGAAGATGTCCGAGTGGGCGCCGTCGATCATCACGCTGAAGATCGATCCGGAGAAGATTCGCGATGTCATCGGCAAGGGTGGCGCGGTGATCCGCCAGATCACCGAGGAGACCGGCACCACGATCGACATCGAGAACGATGGCACCGTCAAGATTGCCTCGGTACTGGGCACGGCGGGACGTGAAGCCCAGCGGCGCATCGAGCTGATCACGGCCGACGTCGAAGTCGGGCGTATTTATGAGGGCCGGGTCGCCAAGCTCATGGACTTCGGCGCCTTCGTCACCATCCTGCCGGGCCGTGATGGCCTGGTTCATATCTCGCAGATCTCGGACGAGCGCGTTGAGCGCGTCTCCGACAAGCTCAAGGAAGGCGATCAGATCCGCGTCAAGGTGCTGGAAGTGGATCGGCAGGGGCGCGTGCGCCTGTCGATGCGCAACGTCGACGGCCCCTAGCCCCTAGCCGGTCGCGGCGCCGGTGTTGCGGATCAGGGTGCGGAAGATCTCTTCCTGGGCGCTGTGCCAGCGCTGATGGTTCTGGGCGGCCAGCTGGGTGGCCGCGGCGGCTGAATCGCCGGCGGGCGGCTTTTCCCGCAGAAACAGCCGCAGGCTCTGTTCGAGGTACATCGAGAGCACCCCTTCCAGGCCGGCATCGTGACTGCGGATTAATTGCGCCAGGAAGTCCTGGCTGAGTACCGTGCCGCTGCGTTGCTCGAGTTCGGCGATGACCTGGAGCAGCACGGGGCGGGTAATATCCTGCTGGCTGCGTTTATCGACAACGCTGAATTCAACCCCGTCCAGTACCAGCCGCCGGACATCGTCCAGTGTGATGTAGCGGCTCTCCACCGTGTCGTAGAGTCGCCGATTTGGGTACTTCTTGATGACGCGAATCTCGCTCATGCGGAAGTCCTCTAGTGCGCCTTGCGCCTACCATAGTACAAGCGCCCCTAGAAACCCAAATCTTTAACTTAAGGGGCCCCTCTTACCGATAGCGGTCGTCCCGGTCCCCGTATTGGCGTTCCCGGCGTTCGCGACGCTCCTGTGCCTCGATCGACAGCGTCGCCACCGGGCGCGCCTCGAGCCGCTTGATGCCGATCTCCTCACCCGTCTCCAGGCAGTACCCGTAGGTGCCGTCTTCGATGCGCTTGAGGGCTTCTTCGATTTTACGGATCAGCTTGCGCTCGCGGTCGCGCGTGCGCAGCTCCAGGCTGAATTCCTCTTCCTGGGTCGCGCGGTCGTTCGGGTCGGGGAAGTTGGCCGCCTCGTCCTTCATATGCGAGACGGTGCGATCGACTTCCTCCATCAGATCGCGCTTCCAGTTGCTCAGAATCTGCTGGAAGTGCGTGAGCTGCTCCTTGCTCATGTACTGCTCGCCGCGCTTGGCGACGTACGGCTTGACGTTGCGCGGGCCCGCCAGAAGGCTGCTGGCCTCCGGGCCGTCGGCCTCGTCGGCGTCCGGCAGCGTGACGATGCGCGCACTGAGCGATGCGCTCGCCGCTGCGGGCACAGCATGGGCGACCGGGCTGCCCCGGGAGGGGGTATGCGAGGGTCGGGTCGGCGGCGCGTGCGCGGCCTGTGCGGCGCGCGGCGCGTGCGTGGTGGCTGCGGCTTCGGGCTTGCGCTCGGCCGCGGGCTTGGGGGCGGCCTTGGCGGCGGGCTTCGCCGTGGTGGCCGCCACCGATTTGCGGCTGGCGGCGGCCGCGCGATGCGGCTCGGGACGCCGCGGTGCCAGCTTGGCCGGCGCGGTTTTTTTGGGCTTTGCAGCCTTGGATACGGGCTTCTTGGCGGGCATCGCCTCGCTCCTGACTTGATCGCCGGTCGTTTAAAGAACGCGCGATTATACCGGCGCGATTTCAGCTGTACAGAGCGCTGAAAATGTTACGAAACAGGCCGCTCGAGCGGTTTCCGTCAGGGCAGCAGCACCGGCTCGGTGGCGCGCCAGTTCCCGGCGCGGCGTTCCGCGATCACATCGGTGCTGATGCCGCCGCGAATGCTGAAGCGCGCGGTCAGGCGCATGAAGCGCGGCCGCACGGCGCGCGCGAGATAATCGATGATGTCGTTGGTCACCGCCTCGTGAAAGGCGCCGCGATCGCGGAACGACCAGATATAGAGCTTCAGCGCCTTCAGTTCCACGCACAGCCGATCGGGCACGTACTCGAGTTCCAGCGTCGCGAAGTCCGGCTGCCCTGTGCGCGGACACAGACAGGTGAATTCCGGAATCCTCATGCGTATGGTGTAGTCGTGATCGGGCGAGGGATTGGCGAAAGTCTCGATGGTGTCGGCGGGTTGACTCGGCATGGCGCAATTCTTTGGTGGAGCCGCATCGAAAGCGGCGCTGCCATGATATCTACAATCATCTACACTAGCGCCCTGGCACACAGGTAGGGATCAATGCGGCTCAACAAGGTCAAGCTCGCCGGCTTCAAATCCTTCGTCGATCCCACTGCCATCACCCTGCCGGGGAATCTCATCGGCGTCGTCGGCCCCAACGGCGGCGGTAAATCCAACATCATCGACGCGGTTCGCTGGGTCATGGGCGAGCTGTCAGCGCGCCACCTGCGCGGCGATTCGATGGCGGATGTCATTTTCAACGGTTCGAGCGCGCGCAAGCCCATCGGCACCGCTTCGGTCGAACTCGTATTCGATAATAGCGACGGCAAGATCGGCGGCGCCTATGCCGGCTACAACGAGATCTCGCTCAAGCGCTCGGTCTCGCGCGACGGCACCTCCAACTATTACATCAACGGCGGGCGCTGCCGCCGCAAGGACATCACGCAGCTGTTCCTGGGCACCGGCTTGGGCTCACGCAGCTACGCCATCATCGAGCAGGGCATGATTTCGCGCGTCATCGAGGCGCGCAGCGACGACATGCGCGCCTTCATCGAGGAGGCCGCCGGCATCTCCCTCTATAAGGAGCGGCGGCGCGAAACCGAATCCCGCATTGCCGACACCCGCGAGAATCTGGCGCGCGTGCAGGACCTGCGGGATGAGGTCGATAAACAGATTCGCCACCTGCAGCGCCAGGCGAATGTGGCGCGGCGCTACCAGGACCTGAAGGGACAGGAGCGCACGCTGACGGCCGAGCTGATCGCGCTGAAGCTGCGCGAACTCGACAGCGGGGCGGAACTGCAGGACAGCGCGGTGCGCGCCTGCGACATCGCAATGCAGCAGGCGTTGGCAGACCAGCGTTCGGCTGAAGCGGCGCTCGAGCGACAGCGCGAGTTCCACACCGAGCTGAGCGAAAATGTCACGCGCGTGCAGGGCCGCTACTACGAGCATGGCGCCGAGGTCACCCGCGCGGAGGAGAGCATCCGCTTCGGGCGGGAACTGCGCGATCGGGCGCGCAACGATCTCTCGCAAGTTGCCGCCAACCTGGCCGGCAACGCAGCGCAGATCGCCCACGACGAACAGCAGCTGAGCGCTGTGGCCGCGGAACTTGCCGAGCTCGAACCCCAGGCTGCGGCCCGCACGCGCACCGATGCGCTGGCCAGCGCCGCGCTGGCGGCGGCCGAGGAACAGCTGATCGCCTGGCAGCAGCGCTGGGAGAATTTCAATCGCGACCTGGGGGCCGCAGGGCAGAGCGCCCAGGTCGAGGCCGCCCGCATCGAGCAGCTCGAGAACCAGGCGCTGCGGCTGAATGCCCAGGCGGACCGCCTGAGCCTCGAGTTCGATGAACTGGGGGCCGCGCAGGCCGATTCGCCGCTCGAGGCCCTCAGCGATGAGGAAGCGCAGGCTCGCGCCGTGGGCGAAGCCCTGGCCGGGGAGTTGAGCGGCGTGCTCTCGCAGCTTCAGGCGCTGCGATCCGCGCAGCAGCTCAACGATGGCCGGCTCGAGCGGCAGCGTCACGAGCGCGATCAGATCCGGGCCGAACTGCTATCGCTCGAAGCCCTGCAGAAGGCGGCGCTGGGCGAGAAACACCCCCAGGCGGCCAACTGGATTGCCGGCATCCGCTCGATTGCCGAAGCCCCCCGCCTGGCGCAACTGCTGGAGGTCGAGGCGGGTTGGGAGCGCGCCGTGGAGACGGTGCTCGGGGACTATCTGGAGGCCGTGCGCGTCGATTCACTCGAGCAGCTGGAATCCTCGCTGCGCACGCTCACCGACGGCAGCGTCGGCTTCTTCGAATCCGCCGCCGCGAGCAGCACCGCGGCGGTCGGTGCGCTGGCCGCGCACGTCAAGGGTCCCGAGGGCATCCTGACGCTGCTCAATGGCGTGCGCACCAGTCCTTCGCTGGCCCGCGCGCTCGAGCAGCGCCGTCAGCTGGCGCCGGGCGAGTCGCTGATCACAGCCGATGGTGAATGGATCGGGCGCGACTGGCTGCGCATCAGCCGAGGCGGCGACCACCATGCCGGCGTCATCGAACGTGAGCAGCGCGCCAAGGGACTGCGCGAGCGCTTTACCGCGGCCGATGCGAGCGTACGGACTCTCGAACAGGAGATCCTGGCGCTGCGCGGACAGGTCGGCGCGGCCGAACAGCAACGCGATGCCATCCAGGTCCGCATTCAGGCCGCGCATCGCGAGCACGCGGAGCTTCGTGGGCGCCTCGAGGCGCGGCGCGCCCGCTTCGAGGAAGGCTCGTTGCGCCGCGCGCGCATCGAGTCCGAGCAGGCGGAAGTCGAGATCGAGCGCGAGCGCACGCAGTCCAGCCTCAATCGCGCCCGCGAGGCGCACGAATCGGCTACCGAGGCGATGGCGCGGCTGGACGATTCGCGGCTTGAGCTCGAAGCCGAACGGGAGCAGCGGCGCGACGAGACCGCCGCCGCGCGCGCCAACGCGCAGGCGCGGCAGCTGGAACTGCGCGACAGCCTGATCCGGCTCGAGAGCCGTCGCGCCGCCCACAGTTCGGTGGATTCGGCCCTCGGCCGCCTGCACGAGCAGCGCACGCAACTGGAATCGCAGCGCGAGACGCTCGATGCGACGCTGGCCAGTGCCGATGCGCCGATCGCGGCACATGAAGCCAGCCTGCAGCATCACCTGGCGCGGCGCCTGGAAGTGGAATCCGAGCTCGCCGATGCGCGACGCTCGCAGGAAGACAGCGATAACGCGCTGCGCTCGCTCGATGAGCGGCGGCTGTCCGCGCAGTCGCGCGTGACCACGGCGCGCGAGACCATGGAGCAGGCGCGGCTGGCGGCGCAGGAATCGCGCGTGCGGCGCGAAGCGCTGGTCGATCAGTTCACGGCCACGCAGTGCGACCTGGCCGCGGTGATCGCGGCGCTGGACCCTGCGGCCGGCATCGAGCAGCACGAGCAGCAGCTCACCGAGCTGCGGGCGGATCTCGAAAAGCTCGGGCAGGTGAATCTTGCGGCCATCGATGAGCTGGCCGAGCAGAGCGAGCGCAAGCTGTACCTGGACCGGCAGTTCACCGATGTCAGCGACGCGCTCACCACGCTTGAGCAGGCCATGCGGCGCATGGACAAGGAAACGCGCTCACGCTTCGATGACACCTTCAACCGTATCAACGTCGGTCTGAAGGAGAAGTTTCCGCGTCTCTTCGGCGGTGGTCACGCCTATCTCGAGCTGGTCGGCGAGGACCCGCTGGCGGCCGGCGTGGCCGTCATGGCCCGCCCACCCGGCAAGCGCAACAGCACCATCTCGCAACTCTCGGGCGGCGAGAAGGCACTGACGGCCGTGGCCCTCGTGTTCTCGATCTTTGATCTGAACCCGGCGCCATTCTGCCTGCTCGATGAGGTCGATGCGCCGCTGGATGAGCACAATGTCGGCCGCTTCTGCGACATCGTGCGCGAGATGTCCGGGCGCGTGCAGTTCATTTTCATCACGCACAACAAGGTCACGATGGAGCTGGCGTCGCAGCTGATCGGCGTGACCATGAACGAGCCGGGGGTGTCACGCCTGGTCGCGGTTGATATCGATGAGGCCGTCAAGCTAGCGGCCGTGTAATCCAAATGGGAGAACTGCGCTTCATTTTGCTGTTGGCCGGGCTGGCGTTCCTGGTGGTGCTGGCGGCCTGGGAATTGCGCAAGCCCCGCCAGGCCCAGGGCGATGCCGCCATGCGAGACGGCGCGCAGCAGGGCGCAGCGCGCGGTGGCCGGCGCAACGAGCGCAGCGAGCCGCAGATGGGTTCAATGGGCGACTCGCCTGCCGAGGTGCATGAAGGTCGCCGGCCCGTCGTCGCCCCGCAGCGCATCGATATGCCGGACCTGCCGGCAATGGAAGCCATGCGCGCCGAATCCATTCTTGCCGACGCCGATGCGATGCACGCATTCGAGACGCTGAATCACGGCGCGACCGACGCCCTGGCGGCGCGGGCGAACGAAGCCGCACCGCTGGGCGTGCCGCCGGCAACTGCGACCACGCCGAGCACGGCCGAGGCCGCCGCGCGGCCGGCCACGCGGAGCGAGCCGGTCGAGGCCGGGATCAGCGTGCCCGAGGCGGCAGTGCCGGCGCCAGCGGGCACACAGCCCGTGGCGCTGGATTGGCCGCCGGAAGGCGAGCGGCACATCGTCGCACTGCGAATCGTGCCGGCGGCGAACGAGCGGCTCTCGGGCCGCGCGGTGCGCCTGGCCATCACGGCCTGCGGCTTCGTACACGGCCGCTTCGGCATCTATCACCAGGCCGACGGCGAAGGCCGCGCGCTTTTAAGTGTGGCCAGCCTCAGCAAACCGGGCGTGCTCGATCCGATCAACATGGATTTCCAGCGCCTCGCCGGTATCAATCTGTTCACGGTGCTGCCCGGACCGCTCTCCCCGGGCGCGGCGCTCGATCATCTGCTCGACACGGCGCGCGAGCTCTCGCAGCGCCTGCCGGCGCGCGTGCAGGATGAAACGGGCCATCCACTCGATGCCGAACGGCTCGAGGACCTGCGCGAGCGCATGCAAAATCTCGCATGACCGCGGCGCCGCGCCGGCGCGTCGCCGAGTTGCGCGAAAAAATAGCCCAGCACGACTACCGCTACTACGTGCTCGATGAGCCCTCGGTGCCCGACGCCGAGTACGATCGGCTGATGCTGGAACTTCGTGAGCTCGAGGGCGCGCATCCCGAGCTGGTCACACCCGATTCCCCGACCCAGCGCGTCAGCGGCCAGCCGGCCGCGGGCTTCGAGGAGGTGCGCCACGGCGTGGCCATGCTGTCGCTGGACAATGCCTTCAGCGATGAGGACATCCGCAACTTCGACCGCCGCGTGCGCGCCAAGCTCGATATCAAGACCGACACGCTCGAGTACGACGCCGAGCCCAAGCTCGACGGGCTCGCGGTCTCGCTGACTTATCGGGACGGCAACCTCATCCAGGCCGCCACGCGCGGCGATGGCGCCACCGGCGAGGACATCACGGCGAACATCCGCACCATCAAGGCGATTCCGCTGCGCCTGCGCGGCGCCGCACCCACACTGCTCGAGGCGCGCGGCGAGGTGTACATGCCGCTCGAGGGGTTTCGCAGGATGAACGCCGCGGCTGCCGCCAGCGGCGAGAAAGTGTTCGCCAACCCCCGCAACGCCGCGGCGGGGAGCCTGCGTCAGCTCGATGCGCGTATCACCGCGAAGCGTCCGCTGGCCGCCTTCTTCTATGCGGTTGGACAGTGGCAGGGTGGTGAGCCGCCACCGAGCCAGGGCGCGCTGATCGCGCAGCTCGGTACCTGGGGCCTGCGCACCTGCCCCGAAATCGAACTGGTGCGCGGCGTCGAAGGCTGCCTTACCTACTACCGCTCGATCGGCGCGCGTCGCGCCGAACTGCCCTACCAGATCGACGGCGTGGTCTATAAGGTCAATTCGCGGCGCGAACAGGAGACCCTCGGTTTCGTCTCGCGCGCGCCGCGCTGGGCCATTGCGCACAAGTTTCCCGCCGACGAGGCGCTCACGGTGGTGCGCGAGATCGAATTCCAGGTGGGCCGCACCGGGGTGCTGACGCCCGTGGCGCGGCTCGACCCGGTCAATGTCGCCGGCGTGGTCGTCAGTAACGCGACGCTGCACAACATGGATGAGGTCGAGCGCAAGGATGTGCGGCGCGGCGACACCGTGGTGGTGCGACGGGCTGGTGATGTGATCCCGGAAGTGGTGCGCGTGGTCCTCGAGCAGCGCCCGACCGGCAAGCACGCACCACACCCGGTCAAGCTCCCCGAGCGCTGCCCGGTGTGTTCATCGCCGGTGGTGCGCACCCCGGGGGAAGCCGCCGCACGCTGTACCGGCGGCTTCGTCTGCCCGGCGCAGCGCAAGGAATCGCTGCGGCACTTCGCCAGCCGCCGGGCGCTCGATATCGAGGGACTGGGCGATAAACTCATCGAGCAGATGGTCGACCAGGATCTGCTGCAGGGACCGAGCGATATCTTCGCGCTGGACGCGGCAACACTGACGGGCCTGGAACGCATGGGCGAGAAGTCCGCGGCCAACCTGCTTGCCGCGATCGATCACAGCCGCAAAACCACGCTGCCACGGCTGCTCAACGGCCTCGGCATTCCCGGGGTGGGAGAGACCACCGCCAAGGCCCTCGCCGATCATTTCGGATCGCTTAGCTCGCTGCAGGCCGCATCGGCTGAAGAGATTCTCGAGGTGCCCGATGTAGGTCCGGTGATCGCCGAGAGCGTGCACGAATTCCTGGCCGATGCGCGTCACGCGCGCGAGCTGGCGCGGCTGCGCGAGCGCGGGCTCACCTGGGACGAAGGACCGCCGGCCAGCGCGCGCGCACCCGCCGCCGCGGCGGCACCGCTGGCCGGGCTGACCGTGGTGCTGACCGGGACACTGTCGGGGCTGACACGAGAGGAGGCCGGTGAGCGCCTGGCCGCACTCGGTGCCAAGGTCAGCGGCTCGGTATCAAAGAAAACCAGCTATGTGATCGCCGGCAGCGATGCCGGCTCCAAGCTCACGCGCGCGCAGGCGCTGGGCGTGACGGTGCTGGATGAGGCGGGCCTGGCGCAACTGCTTGCGGGCCAGGCGCCGCCCCACGGGGCTTCGACAGATTGAGGACTCAGAGACTCTTTTCGACCTTGGCGGTCTTCATGAGCTCATCCTGGTACGCCTTGAACTTCTTGTTCTGGACGTACTGATCCAGTCGGTCCTTGACTGAATCGATGGGCGGGACCGGCGTTTCGCGCGTATCGATCAGCTGAATGACATGCCAGCCGTACTGGGTCTGCACGGGGCTCGGCGTGGTCTCGCCCTTCTTGAGCCCCGCCACGGCGTCGGCAAAGGGCTTGACCATGCTCGAGGGCGAGAACCAGCCCAGATCGCCACCCTGCTCCTTGGACGAGTCGATGGATTCCTTCTTGGCCACATCCTCGAACTTGGCGCCCTTCTTGAGCTCGTCGAGCACCTTCTGCGCCGCCTCCGGGCTGGTCACCAGGATGTGCCGCGCGCGGTATTGGGTCTTCGGCATCAGTGCGACCTGGGAGTCGTACTCGGCCTGGCGCTCCGCGTCGGTGGCCTTCTTGTCCTTGAGGTACTGCTCGGCATCGGCCTGCTCGAGGATCTGCAGCCGCGACAGCTGCAGCAGCGAGGCGGTGTCACCCGTCTTGTCCAGTCCCTGCTTTTCCGCTTCCTGCGCCACCACTTCCCCGCGCACGAGGTTGTCGAGCAGCTGATTGCGCTGATCCACCGTCAGTTCCGCAGCCGCCTTGCCGGCGGTGTTCTTGGCGTAGAACTCGAACATCGGGCGGCTGATGGCCACACCGTTGACGATGGCGACTGGCTTCTCAGCCGTCGTCTTGGTGTCGGTCGTGGAACCATTCTTGGCGCAGCCGACGAGTGCGAGGACGCCAATCAGCGGCAGTTTCCATAAAATTTTCATCAGATCTCTCAGTTAGTTACGACAACTACTTAACAAACTCATCAGGAGTCAGGGTCTCCATGGCCAAAGCGTGCACATCGTTCACGAGCAACGCAGACAGCGCTTCATTGACCAGGCGGTGACGCTGCAGAGGCTTGAGGCCCGCGAAGCACGTAGACACTACTTTGACCCGGAAGTGCCCTTTACCCGCATTGGCGTGTCCGATGTGCGCGGCCGATTCATCGCGCACCTCCAGGTGGGTGGGCGCCAGGCGCTGCTGCAGCAGGTGTTCGATCCGGCGCGCCGTCAAGGCGAGCGTGCTGGCGGCAGGGGCGCTCACGAGGCCTGCGCCGCACGGATTTCGGGGCGCGAGGCCAGCCAGGCCGCCTGCGCCATGGCGAACAGCACAAAGGCCACGGTGAGGCCGAAGAATTTGAAATTGACCCAATCCCGTTCGCTGCGGTGGTAGGCGATCCATAGATTCAAGCCGCCCAGCGCCGCGTAGAAAACCGCCCAGACCCAGTTTAGTTTCAGCCATAGTGCGCGCGGCAGCGCTTCGGCGTGCGCGATCATCGGCTGCAGCAGCCGCTGCGCCAGCGGCACCGCGCTGAACCAGGCGCTTCCAACCGCCACCACGGCCACGAGCCACAGGAAGATCGTCGGTTTCCATTTGAGGAAACGCACATCGCGCAGGATCAATGTCGCGGCGCCCAGCACCAGCACCAGCGCCGCGCTCAAAAGATGCAGGGGCGGGATCCGGCCCAGGCGCAGCCGATCCACCACCAGCAGCAGCACCATGGCGATCATCAGCACGGCCGTGGCGACATAGATGCCGCCGAGCCAATAGGCCACAAAAAAAGCCGCCACGGGCGCCAGATCGAACAACGCTTGCATGCCGCTATGATAACGAAACCGCCCTGTGACTGCCGGAAATGAGCCAATACTTTCATCTGCATGAGGTCAATCCGCAGCTGCGCCTGATACGGCGCGCAGCCGAGATCGTGCGTGAGGGCGGCGTCATAGCGTACCCAACCGATTCCTGCTATGCCCTGGGTTGTCATATTGGCGATGCCGACGCGCTCGAGCGCCTGCGGCGCATCCGCGGCGCCGACAAGCACCATCATTTCACGCTCGTCTGCCGCGACCTGCGCGAGATCGGGCGCTACGCGCGCATCGATACCTGGCAATTCCGGCTGCTCAAGGCGGCCACTCCCGGACCGTTCACCTTTCTGCTGCCCGCCACCCGGGAAACCCCGCGCCGCCTGCAGCACCCCAAGCGCCGCACGATCGGCATCCGCGTGCCCGATCACATCGTGCCGCGCATGCTGCTGACCGAACTCAACGAGCCGCTCATGAGCTCGACGCTGCTGCTGCCGGGCGATGATATGCCGCTCACTGATGGCGAGCAGATCCGGGCACGGCTCGAGCATCAGCTGGATGCGATTCTCGACGGCGGTCACTGCGGCATCGAGCCCACGACCGTGGTGGACCTGGCCGTCTCGCCGCCGGTAGTGGTGCGCCAGGGCCGCGGAAAACTCGCCGGTGTCGAGTGGGAAGTTGGCGCGAACGCCGTATAATCATCTCTGTATCGGCTTAAGGCCCGTCAGCGACGCGGGTAAACAACCACGGTGAGTGCTGTTCCCCCAGGCAAGCGTGTGCTGTCCGGCATGCGCCCCACCGGCGCGCTGCATCTGGGCAACTACCACGGCGCTTTGCGCAACTGGGTAGAGCTGCAATATCAGTACGAGTGCTTCTTTTTCGTCGCTGACTGGCACGCGCTGACCACCGGCTACGAAGACACCGCCGGGATCCCGGCCGCCATCCACGAAGTGCTGATCGACTGGCTGGCCGCGGGATTGAATCCGGGTGTCGCGACGCTGTTCGTGCAGTCGCATGTGCCCGAGCACGCCGAACTGCACCTGCTGCTGTCCATGATGACGCCATTGGGCTGGCTCGAGCGCGTGCCCAGCTACAAGGATCAGCAGGAGCAACTCAAGGACAAGGACCTGGCGACCTACGGGTTCCTCGGCTATCCGCTGCTGCAGAGTGCCGACATTCTGCTCTATCGCGCCGCCTTCGTTCCCGTGGGCGAGGACCAGGTGGCGCACGTGGAGATCACGCGCGAGGTGGCGCGCCGCTTCAACCATCTCTACGGGCGCGAGCCGGACTTCGAACAGAAGGCCGAGCGTGCCATCAAGGAGCTGGGCGGCCGCAACATCACGCTCTATCGCCAGCTGCGCCGCCGCTTCCAGGAAACCGGCGATGCGGCGGCCCTGGAACGGGCGCGCGCGCTGGTGGGCAGCAACACGCGCATCACGGTCGCGGACCGCGAGCGGCTGCTCGGCTACCTGGAAGGCTCCTCGGTCAGCATTCTGCCCGAGCCGCAGGCGCTGCTGACCGCCTCGCCCAAGGTGCCGGGGCTGGACGGGCGCAAGATGTCCAAGTCCTACGGCAATACCATTGCGATGCGCGAGGATCCGGATCTCGTGGCCGCCAAGCTCAAGACCATGCAGACCGACCCGGCGCGGGTGCGGCGCACCGACCCGGGCAATCCCGACATCTGCCCGGTGTTCGAGCTGCACAAACTGTATACCGACGAGGCCACGCGCGAGTGGGCCGCGGCGGGCTGCCGCTCGGCCAGCATCGGCTGCCTGGATTGCAAGGCGCCGCTCATCGAGCGCGTCGTGGAAGAGGTCAAGGGCATGCGCAAGCGCGCCCAGGAGTTCCAGGAGAACCCCGAGCTGATCCCCAATCTGGTCCACCAGGGCGGTGAGAAAGCGCGCGAAGCGGCACGCGAGACGCTCGATGATGTTCGTCGCGCGATGCATCTGCGCAGCTAACGAGTTAGGCTCCCGCTATGAAACCGGATTTGAAGATCGTCGTGTCCAATCCGCCGCCCGAGCCTGAACTCGTCACTGCGCCCGAGCAGGCCGAGATGCCGTTCGCCGTGGTCAACGGCGAGCCGATGACGCAGCTGCCGCGCGATCTGTACATCCCGCCGCAGGCACTGGAGATCTTCCTCGAAGCTTTCGAGGGACCCCTGGACCTGCTGCTCTACCTGATCCGCCGCCAGAACGTCGACATTCTCAACATCCCGATCGCCGAGATCACGCGCCAGTACACGCATTACATCGAGCTTATGCAGGACCTGCAGCTCGAGCTGGCCGGTGAGTACCTGGTCATGGCCGCGACCCTGGCCGAAATCAAATCGCGCATGCTGCTGCCCCGGCCGCCCGGGGCCGGCGACCTGGGCGAGGAGGACCCGCGCGCGGAGCTGGTGCGCCGGCTGCAGGAATACGAGCGTTTCAAACGCGCCGCGGCCGATATCGACCTGATCCCGCGCCTGGAGCGCGATGTGTGGCAGGCCAGCGCGGAGCTGCGCGACCGCCCGGCGGTGCGCGCCGTGCCGCAGGTCACGCTGCAGGAGATGCTGGCCGCATTCAACGAGGTGGCCCAGCGCGCCGAGATGTTCGCGCATCACCATGTGCAGCGTGAGCCGCTGTCGGTGCGGGAGCGCATGAGCAATATCCTCGCCGCGCTGGAGGAGGGCAGCTTCATCGAGTTCTCGCGGCTGTTCACGGCCGACGAAGGCCGCGCCGGCGTCACGGTGGCATTTATCGCCGTGCTGGAACTGGTGCGGGAGGGCCTGATCGAATTTACGCAGACCGAGCCGTACGCCCCGCTGCACGTGCGCAGCGCCTCCCCACACCGTACACTCCACCTGGTCGCCGACAACGATCCAGTCGATGAGGAACTCCCCTCATGAGCGAATCGGACATCAGGAATATCATCGAGGCGGCGCTGCTGGCGGCCGGCCGGTCGCTGAGCTTGGCCGAGATCTCGCAGCTGTTCGAGGAGAGGGCGCGACCGTCCCCCTCGGCGCTGCGTGAGTCGATCGAGTCGCTGAGCCAGGACTACGCCTCCCGGCCGATCGAAATCCAGGAGACCGCGGCGGGCTTCCGTATCCAGGTGCGCCGTCAATACGCGGCCGCCGTGGCGCGGCTGTGGCCGGAACGGCCGCAGCGCTATTCGCGCGCCCTGCTGGAGACGCTGGCGCTGATTGCCTATCGCCAGCCCATCACGCGAGCGGAGATCGAGGCGGTGCGCGGTGTAGCGGTCAATTCCAGCATCATCGGCACCCTGCTCGAACGGCAGTGGATCCGCGTGGTGGGTCATCGCGATCTGCCCGGGCGGCCCGAGCTGCTCGGCACCACGCGTGATTTCCTTGACTACTTCGGCCTCAAGAGCCTGGATGACCTGCCGCCCCTGGCGCAGCTGCGCTCGCTGGGGGAGATCGATCCGCAGTTCGAACTGCCGGTGGGCGGCGAGGACGACGCCATCAGCCCGAAGCTGGCCTTCGACGCCGCCGCAGCCCGCAGCACCGACAGCGCCGAGAGCGCCGACAGCAGCGACGATGATTTCGGCGACTCCGAGCCCAGCGCCGATGAGGATGCGGCGCAACCGCGCTCTTCAGGCCTGGTAGCCGGCCCCGCCGACGACACGGACTGATGCGGATGGCCGCCTCGCACGGATCGCGCCCCGGCGATGCCGAACGGGTGCAGAAGGTGCTCGCGCAATTGGGTCTGGCCTCGCGGCGCGAAGCGGAAAGCTGGATTCGCGCCGGCCGGCTCACGGTCAACGGCAAGCCGGCCGAGCTCGGCATGCGCGTGATCCCACAGGATCAGATCAGGCTCGACGGGCGCGTGATTCGACGGCAGCCCGCGGCAAAAACTGCCACCCCCGTTTTCGTCTGCCATCGCTCGCCCGGAGAACCGCTGCTGCCCGTGCGCGGCGCCGATGCGGCCGGTGCCGACGCGGTCATCAGCAGCCTGGCTTCGCGGCTGCCGCGCCGTGCGGGCCGGCGCTTCATCAGCGTGAGTCCCTTGCCGCTGGTCGACGGCGGCCTGGAACTGCTGACGGCCGATGGGGCTGCGGCTGCACGGCTGCAGCGCGCGATGCGCGGCCTGGAGATGGAATTCAGCCTGCGCGTGCGGGGTGAGCTCAGCCCCGAACAGGAAGAGTCGATCCGCGGCGGGATGCTCGATCGGGGCAGCGCCATCCGGATCGTGCTGCTCGAGCCCGCAGGCGGGGAGGGGAGCAACCGCTGGTATCGGCTGGTCGCCGCCGGCTGCAGCGGCAACGACATCCGCCAGCTCTTTGAGCGCTCTGCGGTGACGCTGGTGCGCATGCTGCGCACGCGCATGGGCTCGTTCGGCCTGCCGCGCACCCTGCCGCGCAGCCACTTCCGGCCATTGACGGATGAAGAACTCGCTAGCCTGCTTGGCAATCCAGGCTCTGCCCGCTGATACCGCGGCTCGCGGCACTCAGTAGCCAAAGATAGGGACGCAGCACCTGTTCGGCCCGCAGCAGCTTGCCTGCATCTTCGGCCGGGTAGGCCTGCGCGCGCATGCGCGTGCGAACCGGGCCGGGGTTGAGCACGTTGACGCGCACTCGCCCCTCGGTGGCCAGCTCGTCGGCCAGCGTGCGGCTGAGCGTCTCGATGCCGCTCTTGGATACGGCGTACGCGCCCCAGTAGGCGCGCGGCCGGCGTCCGACGCCGCTGCCGGTGAACACGATCGAGGCATCCTCGGAGGCCCGCAGCGCGGGCAGCAGCACCTGCGTCAGCGCAAAGGCCGCCGTGAGGTTTACATGCAGCACGCGCACCCAGGTCGGCACGTCGTACTGATCGATGGGCGTCAGCGTGCCGAGAATGCCGGCATTGTGCACCAGTCCGTCGAGCCGGCCGTAGCGCCCCTGCAGCGCATCGGCCAGCGTGTCGTAGTCGCGCGCGATGGCGCGCTCCAGATCCAGCGGGGCAATGCTCGCCTCGGCGCGCCCGAGTGCTGCGATCTGCGCATGGACCTTCTCGAGCTTCGAGACCGTGCGTCCGATCAGGATGACCTCGGCGCCGCATCCCGCCGCTGCCAGCGCCAGTGCACGCCCGATGCCATCGCCCGCGCCGGTGATCGCGATCACGCGCCCGGCCAGCGCATCGCTGGCAGGCTCGAAGCGCCGATAGGTGTCGGCCGCTGGCGCCGCGGTGTTCATGGGGTCGGCGCTCATGGCGTCTCTTCCTCGCCGGACGCACGCAGCGAGCGCACGGGTTGTTCGATCGGCTCGGGACCTGCCAGCGGATCGGCGGTGCTGACGCCGAGTTCGCCGAATTTGCGCGCGCCCGGCAGCACCTGGCGCTCGAGCGAGCCCACGGCGCTGTTGTAGGCATCCACCGCGCCGCCGAGCTGACGCCCCATCCTGCCGATGTGATTCGCAAACGTCGCCAGCCTGCGGTGCAGCTCCTGCCCGAGATCGCGGATCTGGGCAGCGTTTTCCGCCACGGCCGCCTGCCGCCAGCCATAGGCCACGGCCTTGAGCAGCGCGATCAGTGTCGAAGGAGTAGCAACGATGACGCCGGTGCGCAGCGCATCGTCGAGCAGCTCCGGCCGCTCGGCCAGTGCACTGCTCAGGAATTGATCGCCGGGCAGGAACAGCACCACGAACTCCGGACTGCGCGGCAGCTGCGACCAGTAGCTCTTTGATGCCAGTTCGCGCACGCGCTCGGCGACCTGCTGCCCATGACGCGCCAGGGCCGCGGCGCGCGCTTCTTCGGTCGGCGCCTCGATCGCCGCCAGAAACGCATCGAGCGGCGTCTTGGCATCGACCACGAGTTCGCGGCCCTCGGGCATGTGCACCACCAGGTCGGGGCGCTGTGCGCCCGGACCGCTGCCGATCACCGGCTGCTCCTGAAAATCGCAGTGTGCCGACAGTCCCGCCAGTTCCACCACGCGCCGCAGCGTCAGCTCGCCCCAGCGGCCGCGCACTTCCGGGCGGCGCAGCGCCGTGACCAGATTGCGCGTTTCACGCTGCAGTGCCGATTGTCCCAGTGCCAGCGACTCGATCTGCGTGCGCAGCGTGCTGTAGGTGTCGCGCCGCTCGCGCTCCATGGCGGCCGCCTGCGCCTCGGTCTTCTCGATGGCGCCCCGCAGCGGCTCGATCAGCGCGGTGAAGGCCATTTCCCGTTCGCGCAGCAAGCCCTGGATGTCCGCCTGCTCGCGGCCGAAGGATTCGCGCGCGAGCTTCAAAAACAGATCCATGTTGTCGCGCAGCGCGGTGCTCGCGAGTTCCTGCACGCCGGCACGCAGCCGCGCTTCGGAGCGAGTGAACGCGCGCCACAGCACCGCGATGGCGATGCCGAGCAGCAGCAAACACCCTGAGGCTGCGTACGCGAGGTCGGGGGCGGTCATGGCAATCTCAGGAGCGTGTGCCGGCGCGCGCAAGGCCGACCCAGTCGAGCAGTTCGAGCGGGGAATCGATCCAGGCAGTGGCCGGCCACTCGGCGGCGCGCTCGGCGGGGCCGATGTAGCCGTAATTCGCCACCAGTGCGGTCATCTGCGCAGCGCGCGCCGCCTGCACATCGCGCAACGCATCGCCCAGATACAGGCAACGCTCGGGATCGACCGCGATGCGCCGCGCCGCGGTGATCAGCGGCAGTGGATCGGGTTTGCTCACCGGCAGGCTGTCGCCCGAAAGTACACAGCCGGCACGCTCGTACAGTCCCAGCTCCCGCATCAGCGGTTCGGTGAGCCAGCCGGGCTTGTTGGTGATGACACCCCATGGGATGCGATTGCTCTCCAGTGCCGCAAGCACTTCTTCGAATCCCGGAAACAGCCGCGTTTCGAGCGCGATGTGCTCGCGATACTGCTCCAGGAATCGGTTCTGCAGCGAGGCGAGCTTAAGGGGGTCGCTGTCCGGAAATGCGGCTCGCAGCAGCGCCGCCGAGCCATGCGAGATATGCAGCCGCAGCTCGGCGAGGGGCAGCGGCGGCAGCTGATGGCCGGCGCGCATCTGGTTGGCGATGCGCACCATGTCCGGCGCGGTGTCGAGCAGCGTGCCGTCCAGGTCCAGCAGCACGGCGGCCAGTGGTGTCGCGTGCACCAAGCGTCGTTCAACCGCCGCGCTGGAAGTGCGCCAGGTAGTTGACGCCGGCATCGGCGCTCAGGCGCGCGGTGCGCGCGAAGGGATTGAACGCGACGCCGCTGACATCCCGCAGTTCAAGTCCCTGGGCGCGCGCCAGCCTCGCGAGCTCGGCCGGCCGCAGCAGCCGCGCATACTCGTGCGTGCCGCGTGGAATGAGATTGAGCAGGTATTCGGCGCCGACTATGGCCGTCAGGAAAGAGCGCAGATTGCGGTTGATGGTCGATACGAACAGATCCCCGCCAGGCCGCAGCAACGTTGCCAGCTGCGCCACCAGCGCTGCCGGGTCGTCCACATGTTCGATCAGTTCCATGCAGGTGATGGCGTCGAAGCTGCCCGCATTATGCAGAGCCAGCTGCTCGGCCGAGCACACGCGATAGTCGATCGTCAGCTGACTTTCATGCGCATGCAGCTGCGCCACCTCGATCATGGCCGGTGCCAGGTCGATGCCGCACACGTGCGCGCCGCGGCGCGCGAGCGCCTCCGCCAGCAGCCCGCCGCCGCAGCCCACATCGGCGACGCGGCGCCCCATAAGTTCGGTTCGCTGCGCGATGTAGTCCACACGCACCGGGTTGAGCGCATGCAGCGGATGGAATGCGCCGCGCGGATCCCAGAATTCATGCGCCAGCGCATCGAATTTCTGCACCTCGGTGGACAGCCCCGCGGAAGGCCCCGTGGAAGACCCCTTGGAAGACCCCTTGGAAGACCCCTTGGAAGACCCCTTGGAAGACGATAGCGCGGCGTCAGCTAAGCTCATGGCGGCAGTATAGCCGCGAGTATGGAGGCGCTGCTGCGGGTGCTGCCCGGCTGTGGCCCGAGTCCTGCCCAGGGGTGGCCGCAGCGCCGGAAAAGTGCGGCCCTGTGCTATAATTATCGGCTAGAAATTCGCCATTGCAGCCACATAAAGCCCCGACACGAGTGACCGAAATAGCCCGCGAAATCGTCTCCGTCACCCTCGAAGAGGAGATGCGGAAATCCTATCTCGACTATGCGATGAGCGTCATCGTAGGGCGGGCTTTACCCGACGTGCGCGATGGCCTCAAGCCCGTGCACCGGCGCGTGCTGCATGCGATGCGCGAGCTCGGTAACGACTATAACCGCGCCTACAAAAAATCGGCGCGCGTGGTCGGCGATGTGATCGGCAAGTACCACCCGCACGGCGATGTGGCGGTCTACGACACCATCGTGCGCATGGCGCAGCCGTTCTCGCTGCGCTACCTGCTGATCGACGGGCAGGGCAATTTCGGTTCCGTGGATGGCGATCCGCCCGCGGCCATGCGCTACACCGAAGTGCGCATGTCGAGGCTGGCGCACGAGCTGCTGGTCGACATCGACAAGGAAACGGTCGACTTCGTCCCCAACTACGACGAGTCCGAGCACGAGCCGTCCATATTGCCGACACGCGTGCCCAATCTGCTGGTCAACGGTTCCTCGGGTATCGCGGTCGGCATGGCCACCAACATCCCGCCGCACAACCTGAACGAGATCATCAACGCCTGCCTGGCGCTGCTGGACGATCCGGCCATATCGCTGGCCGGGTTGATGCAGCACGTGCCCGGACCGGATTTTCCGACCGCCGGCATCATCAATGGCGCGCAGGAAATCGCCACCGCGTACAAGACCGGCCGCGGGCGCCTGTCGATCCGTGCGCGCACGCACTTCGAGGAAATAGACGAACGCGGCCGCCAGGCCATCATCGTCACGGAGCTGCCCTACCAGGTCAACAAGGCACGCCTGCTCGAGCGCATCGTCGAGCTGGTACGGAACAAGGATATCGATGGCATCGCGGAATTGCGCGATGAGTCCGACAAGGACGGCATGCGCGTGGTCATCGAGCTCAAGCGCGGTGAAGTGGCCGAGATCGTGCTGAACAATCTCTACGCCCAGACCCCCATGGAAACCGTCTTCGGCATCAACATGGTGGCGCTGATCGACGGCCAGCCCAAGCTGCTGTCGCTGCGCGAAATGCTCGATGCCTTCCTGCGTCACCGGCGGGAAGTGGTCACGCGACGGACCGTGTTCGAATTGCGGCGGGCGCGTGAGCGCGCCCACGTGCTCGAGGGCCTGGCGGTGGCGCTGGCCAACATCGATGAGGTCATAGCACTCATCAAGGCCTCGCCCACACCGATCGAGGCACGCACGGCCATGCTGGCGCGCGCGTGGCCGCCGGGCATCGTGCCGGACCTGCTGGCGCGCGCAGGCGAGGTGTCCACGCGCACCGAAAGCATGGGACTCGAGGGCGGACTCACGGCGGACGGCTACCGCTTCAGCGAAACCCAGGCGCAGGCCGTGCTCGACATGCGGCTGCACCGCCTCACCGGCCTCGAGCAGAACAAAATCGTCGAGGAGTTCCAGGGCCTGCTGCGCGAGATCGTCGATCTGTCCGACATTCTGACGCGACCGGAACGGCTGATCGAGGTGGTGCGCAGCGAGCTGATCGAGGTGCGCGAGAACTTCGGCGATGCGCGCCGCACCGAGATCAGCCTCGATCATCTGAACCTCAGCACCGAGGATCTGATCGAGCCGCAGGATGTGGCGGTGACGCTCTCGCACGCGGGCTACGCCAAGGCGCAGCCGGTGTCCGACTACCAGGCGCAACGGCGCGGTGGTCGCGGCAAATCGGCCACGGCCGTCAAGGACGAGGACTTCATCGAAAAGTTCTTCGTCGCGCACACGCATGACACGCTGCTGTGCTTCTCCAACCGTGGCAAGGTGTACTGGCTGCGCGTGTTCGAGCTGCCGCAGGCCGGGCGCGGTTCGCGCGGCAAGCCGATCAACAATCTGTTGCCGCTGGAGGAGGGCGAGAAGATCAACGCCGTGCTGCCGGTCAAGCAGTTCGACGAGCAGCACTTCGTCTTCATGGCGACCAGCAGCGGCACCGTCAAAAAGACTCCGCTCACGGCATTTTCACGGCCGCGCGCCAGCGGCATCATCGGACTGGATCTGCGCGGCGATGACACGCTCGTCGGCGTCGCACTCACCGACGGCACCTGCGACATCCTGCTGTGTACCAGCGGCGGCAAGGCGATCCGCTTCCACGAGGAGGAGGTTCGGCCCATGGGCCGCGAAGCTACCGGCGTGCGCGGCGTGCGGCTCGGCGAGGGCCAGCGCCTGATCGCGCTATTGGTGCTGGGCGAGGGCCATGTGCTCACGGCTTCGGAGAACGGCTACGGCAAGCTCACGCCGCTCGATGATTTCCCGGGTCACGGCCGCGGCGGCCAGGGCGTGATCGCGCTGCAGACCACGGATCGCAACGGCGCCACGGTGGCGGCGCTGCAGGTGCGCGCCGATCAGGAACTGATGCTGATCAGCTCCACCGGCACCCTGGTGCGAACACCGGTGGCGGACATCTCGGTGGTCGGCCGCAACACCCAGGGCGTGCGCCTGATCCGTCTGGCGGAGGGCGAGCGACTCACGGGCGTGGAGCGCGTCGAGGGTCTGGATGCCGCCGAGGATGCCGCTCAGCCTGACAGTGCCGGGAGTTCCTCCGAGCCTCTCAATCCCGTCTGAGGCGATCCGCTAAGCCAGTTCGAGGATCGAATGCAGGCTGTGGATATCCGAGCGCAGAAACCATTCCTCGAAATGGGTGATGTGCCCGTTGGATTCCCGAAACAGGCTGATGACATGCAGCAGCGGGGTGCCGATAGCGACGCTGAGGCGCTCGGCCTGTTGCTGGTCGGCGAGCATGGCGCCATAGAACTGGTGCGCAATCGAAAATGACGCGCCAAGGTTTGCCAGGGCCACCACTGTCGCACGATTGCCCACGGCTGCGCGCGTGAGCCGCTTGCTCCACCTGGGTGAGACGTAGGCGGCTACCAGCGCGTAGGGCTTGCCGCGCGAGGATCGCGCCCGTTCGATGTGCAGCGCCGTCGGCCCGAAGTCCGGCGCCAGCTTCAGTAGCCGCGGTGGTGTCGGCAGCTGCCGATACTGCAGCAGCCGCGTGGTGGTAGTCGATTCCAGCGCGCGCGCGCTGTCGATGAAACTGCTCTGACTGAACTGCGTGCGCTCCCCATCCGGCGATGCCGTGGCATAGGTGCCGCTACCATGCCGGCGCACGATGCGATCTTCCTGTTGCAGCCGATGCAGTGCGCGCCGCACGGTGGATCGCGAGAGACGGAATCTGCGCATGAGATCCGGTTCGCTCGGGAGCGCATCGCCGGCGGCGTAGGTGCCATCGCGCAGCGAGTTGGAAAGCGCCAGGTACAGTTCGTAATAGCGCGCGAGACCGGTTTTCTCGCCGCTGCTCGCGCGCGCACGCTTGGCACGCGCCGATTTTGCTTTCACTCCCATGGACCGGCGATCTCACCCCCCAGCTGGACTGGCGAGACTAGCCGCCGAAAGTGCATGGCGCAACCGTGCATGCGAAGCCGCTTGCGACCCATCTGCTAGAGTAAGAGCTCGCATGTGCATTCACGTCAACTCGAGGATCCTGGTGTGCGGGTGTTCAATTTTTCGGCCGGTCCCGCAGTGCTTCCGCTCGAAGTGCTGCAGCAGGTGCGCGACGAGCTGCTCGACTGGAACGGCGGCGGCATGTCGGTCATGGAAGTCTCCCATCGCAGCAAAGCCTTCATGGCCGTCGCGCGCGACGCCGAAACGGATCTGCGCGCACTGCTGAATATTCCCGATCGCTACAAGGTTTTATTCCTGCAGGGCGGTGCCACGGGCCAGTTCTCCGCCATTCCCATGAATCTCGCGGCGGCCGACAGCATCGTCGACTACGTCAATACCGGTGCCTGGTCAAAGAAGGCGCTCGGCGAAGCGCGACACTACTGCCGCGTCAACGTGGCGGCCGATGCCGCGGGCAGCCACTACACGGATGTGCCACCGCAGAGCCAATGGCAGTTGAGCAGCGGCGCCGCCTACCTTCATTACACCTCGAATGAAACCATCGGCGGCGTGGAGTTTCCCTTTGTACCGGAGACCCCGGTGCCGTTGGTCGCCGATATGTCATCGACGTTGCTGTCGCGGCCGATCGAGGTCGAGCGTTTTGGGCTGATCTACGCGGGCGCGCAAAAGAACATCGGCCCGGCGGGCCTGTGCCTGGTCATCGTGCGCGAAGACCTGCTTGGCCGCGCGCGAGCGGGCACCCCCGCGGTGTGGGACTTCAAAGCCATGGCCGATGAGGGCTCGATGCTCAACACGCCGCCGACTTTTGCCTGGTATTGCGCCGGGCTGGTGTTCAAGTGGCTGCGCCGGCTCGGTGGTCTCGCCGCCATGGCGGAACACAACGGCGCCAAGGCCGAACTGCTCTACCGCACCATCGACGAGTCTGGCTTTTATCGCAATCCGGTGGCGCGCGCGTGCCGCTCGTGGATGAACGTGCCGTTCACGCTGGCCAAGCCGGCACTGGATGCGGCGTTTCTGTCCGAAGCGCGTGCCGCCGGGCTGGTCAATCTCGAGGGCCATCGTTCAGTCGGGGGTATGCGCGCCAGCCTATACAATGCGATGCCGCTCGAGGGCGTCACGGCGCTGACGCAATTCATGCGCCAGTTCGAGCGCCGTCACGCCGCCGCATAGTGCCAAGGACAGTCGATGGGTTACCGGATACTGACGCTCAACAACATCAGCGTGCGCGGACTGGAACGCCTGCCGCGGGATCGCTACGAGGTCGCTTCACAGATCGGCGAACCGCACGCGGTACTGCTGCGATCGGCCGACATGCACTCGATGCCGATCCCGCAGTCGGTGCTGGCGGTGGCCCGCGCCGGAGCCGGCACCAACAATATTCCGGTCGCGGCGCTGTCGCGTCGCGGTGTGCCGGTGTTCAACGCGCCCGGCGCCAATGCCAACGCCGTCAAGGAACTGGTGCTGGCGGGGCTGTTCCTGGCGGCGCGCAATATCTGCCAGGCCTGGGCGTTCGCACGCGAGCTCAGCGGCACGGATGAGGCCATCGATGCGGCGGTCGAGAAGGGCAAGAGCCGCTATGCCGGATTCGAACTGCCCGGCCGCACCCTCGGGGTGATCGGCCTGGGCGCGGTCGGAGTGCAGGTCTGCAACAGTGCCGAGGCGCTGGGCATGAAAGTGCTCGGCTACGATCCGCAGATCACCGTGCAGCGCGCCTGGCAGCTCTCTTCCTCCGTGCAGCAGGCGCTTTCGCTGGACGATCTGTTCGCGCGCGCGGACCTGATCAGTGTGCATGTGCCGCTGCTGGCGGCCACGCGCGGACTGGTGAATGCGCAGCGCCTGAGTCTGCTGCGGCCGGGCGGAGTGATTCTGAATTTTGCCCGTGCCCCGATCGTGGTGGAAAGCGATGTGGTGGCGGCGCTGGACAGCGGTCATTTGCACGCCTATATCTGCGATTTCCCCACCCAGGCGCTCAAGAATCACGCGCGCGCCATCACGCTGCCGCACCTGGGCGCATCGACGCTGGAAGCTGAGGATAATTGCGCGGTCATGGCTGCTGAAACGCTGCGGGAGTTTCTCGAACACGGCAATATCCGCAACTGCGTCAACTTTCCCGAGGCGGTGCTGCCACGGCAGCCCGGCTCGCAGCGTATCGCCATCGCCAACAGCAATGTCCCGAACATGGTCGGTCAGATCTCCACGTGTCTTGCCAGCGCTGGCCTCAACATCGCCGAACTGCTGAACCGCTCGTTGGGGGAATTCGCCATTACGCTGCTCGACGCGGAAGGTCCGGCCGATGAGGCGCTGCTCTCGCGGCTGCGCGGCATCGACGGCGTGCTATCGGCGCGGCTCGTGCAGCCGCTGGATTGAGGTCTTGATGAAGCCACGTCGTTCCGCCGGGAAAGCAGTACAAAAGAAGAACGATCTCAGTAACTTGAGATCGAAAATTGATGCAGTGGATGAGAAACTGCACGCACTGATCAGCCAGCGCGCGCAGCTGGCGCAGCAGGCCGGCATCTCCAAGCACGCCGATGGCCACACGGTCGATTTTTATCGCCCCGAGCGCGAGGCGGAGGTGCTGCGCCTGGCGCTGGCGCGCAACCAGGGTCCGCTCCGGAACGAGGAGATCGTGCGGCTGTTCCGCGAGATCATGTCCGCGTGCCTGGCACAGGAGGAACCCCTCAAGGTGGCCTTCCTCGGGCCCGAGGGCACCTTCACGCAGGCAGCCGTGCTCAAGCATTTCGGGCACTCGGTGCGCGCGCTGGCGCTGCCGACCGTCGATGAGGTGTTCCAGGAAGTGGAATCCGGCGCCGCCGATTTCGGCGTGGTCGCCATCGAGAATTCCAGCGAGGGCACGATCACCAATACGCTGGATCGTTTCCTGGCCACGGCGCTGCACATCTGCGGCGAAGTCGAACTGCACATTCACCACTGCCTGATGGGCAAGATGGATTCGCTGGAACGGGTGGTGCGCGTGTGCTCGCACAGCCAGGCGCTGGCGCAGTGCCGCGGCTGGCTCAACGAACATCTGCCGGAAGTCGAGCGGGTAGCGGTGACGAGCAATGCCGAGGGTGCGCGCCGCGCGCGCGATGAGCAGGGCACCGCGGCGATTGCAGGCGAGACGGCGGCCGAGGTCTACGGGCTGAAACTGCTGGCGCGCGAAATCGAGGATCGCTCCGACAACACCACGCGCTTCCTGGTGCTGGGACGCAAGATCCTGCGCCCCAGCGGCTCGGATCGCACCACGCTGCTGCTGTCCGTGGGCGACACCCAGTCTGCCGGTGCGCTGCAGCGGCTGCTCGAGCCGTTCGCGCGTTTCGGCATCAGCATGACCCGCATCGAGTCGCGCCCGTCCCGGCGTCGTAAATGGGATTACGTCTTCTTCATCGACATCGAGGGGCACGCCGAGGATGCTCCGGTGCGCAAGGCACTGGCGGTGCTCAAACGGCGCGCCTCGCTGTTTCGCGTGCTGGGATCGTACCCGCGGGCGGTGTTGTAACCGATGAGCTCGAAACGCAATCCGGGTCATCTGGCCGTCGAGTCGGTCCGCGGCCTGGCGCCGTACATCCCCGGCAAACCCGCCGCCGAACTCGAGCGGGAGCTTGGACTTAGCGATGTCGCGAAACTCGCCTCCAATGAGAATCCCTACGGGCCGAGCCCGCGTTCGCTGGCGGCGATGCGCGCGGCGCTCGAGCAGATCTGGCTCTACCCCGACGGCTCCAGCCACGAGCTCAAGCAGCAGCTGGCGGCACATCTGAAAGTGGATCCGGCGCAGATCACGGTCGGCAACGGCTCGAACGATCTGCTCGTGCTGCTGGCCGAGGCGTTCCTGACACCGGCACACAGTGCAGTGTTTTCGCAGTACGGCTTTGCGATCTATCGCATCGTGACCCAGGCCACCGGGGCGCGTTGCATCGAGGTGCCGGCATTGGCTCGCGACAGCGCCATGCCGCTGGGGCACGACCTGCCGGCGATGGCGGCCGCGATCCGCGAGGACACGCGGCTGGTGTTCGTCGCCAATCCGAACAACCCCACCGGTACCTGGGCGCAGACCGCCGAGGTCAAGGCGCTGCTCGAGCGCGCGCCAGCCTCCAGCCTGGTGCTGCTCGATGAGGCCTATTTCGAATACGGCCGCGAGCGCGGAACCCAGGACGGGGTTCGCTGGCTGTCGGATCATCCGAACCTGGTGGTGATACGCACCTTCTCCAAGGCCTACGGGCTGGCCGGCGCACGCGTGGGCTACGCGGTCTCGCATCCGGAAGTGGCCGAGACGCTCAATCGGCTGCGGCCGGCATTCAACGTCAACTCGGTGGCGCAGGCCGGAGCGGCGGCGGCGCTGGCCGATCAGGCCCATATGCGCCAGACCGTGCTTGTGACTATGCGCGAGCTCGCGCGCGTCGAGGCGGCACTGCGCGCGCTCGGACTGTGGTGCGCGCCCTCGGCGTGCAATTTTCTGCTGGTGCACGTGGGCACGCAGGCGCAACGCATCTATGAGGGTTTGCTGCGGGTGGGATTGATCGTGCGTCCGGTCGGCGGTTACGGACTGGGCGAATACCTGCGGGTATCGATCGGTCTGCCGGTGGAAAACGACCGACTGCTGCGTGAGCTGCCCGCGCTGTTGCAATGAGCGTCAGCGCGACTCGATATCTTGCGCGGCCTGCGCGCCTGATCCAGGGTTCGCTGCGCGTGCCGGGCGACAAATCCATCTCGCATCGGGCGCTGATGCTCGGGTCCATCGCCGATGGCAGCACCGGGATTTCAGGATTTCTGGCCAGCGAGGATTGCCTGGCGACGCTAGAGGCATTGCGCTCGCTCGGCGTCACCATCGAGCGGCCCGCGGAAACCGCTGTGCGAGTGGCCGGTGTCGGGCGTGCGGGGCTGCGCGCGGCGCCCGCGGCGCTGGACATGGGCAACGCGGGTACGGCCATGCGGCTGTCCATGGGACTGCTGTCGGGGCAGTCGTTCGACAGCACGCTGGTCGGCGACAGTTCCCTCATGCGACGGCCGATGGAGCGCGTGGCGCAGCCGCTGCGATCAATGGGCGCGCGTATCGATACCCGCGAAGGACGTCCGCCGGTGGCGATTCACGGCGGCTCGCGACTGATCGCCATCGACTACCGCATGCCGATTGCCAGCGCGCAGGTGAAATCCGCGCTGCTACTGGCCGCGCTGTACGCCGAGGGCACCACCCGGATCACCGAGCCCGCGCCCACGCGCGATCACACCGAGCGCATGCTGCGGGGCTTCGGCGTGACGGTGCAGCGCGAGCAGGACTGCATCAGTCTTGCCGGCGGCGCGCGCCTGACCGGATCGAGCATCGCGGTGCCGGGGGACTTCTCATCCGCGGCCTTCTTCATCGTGGCCGGATGTCTCGCGGCCTCCCGCGGAGTCGTCATCCGCGGCGTCGGCGTCAATGAGACGCGCACCGGGCTGCTGGACATGCTCGCGCTCATGGGTGCCGATATTCGCCTGGAGCCGCGCCAGGAAGCCGGGCCGGAGCCGATCGCCGACATCCATGTGCGCGCGAGCGCGCTGCGGGGCATACGCGTGCCCGAACACCTGGTGCCGCTGTCGATCGATGAGTTCCCGGCGTTCTTCATCGCGGCGGCCGCGGCAAGCGGCGAGACGCTCGTGACCGGGGCTTCGGAGTTGCGTGTGAAGGAGAGCGATCGGCTCGCGGTCATGGCCGCGGGCCTGGCGACGCTCGGCATCGAATGCGAACTGCTGCCCGACGGCATCCGCATCCAGGGCGGCGGGATGGGCGGCGGCCGCATCGACAGTCACGGCGATCACCGCATCGCCATGGCGTTCGCGATCGCAAGCCTGGTGGCACGCGCACCGATCGAGATCGACGATGTCGCCAATGTCGCCACTTCATTCCCGGGGTTTCCGGCACTGGCCCGTGAGGCGGGCCTGGACCTGGTGGAGAGCGCATGAGCGCCGCGCCCCGGTCGAACGCGCCCGTGGTCACGATCGATGGCCCCAGCGGTTCGGGCAAGGGCACCGTCAGTCGATTGCTGGCGCTTCGCAGCGGCTGGCATCTGCTCGACAGCGGCGCGCTCTACCGCCTGGTGGCGCTGGCCGGCAGCCTCTCGGGGGTCGCAAGCTCGGATGTGGCCGCGCACGCGCGCATCGCCCGCACCATGCGCATCGCATTCAGCAGCGACGCCCGGGGCCAGGAGCGGGTGCTGCTGGAGGGGCAAGAGGTCACAGGCGCGCTGCGCACCGAGGTGGCTGGTGCCGGGGCCTCCCGGGTGGCAGCCTGGGCGCCCGTGCGCGATGCCCTGCTCGAACGTCAGCGCGCCTTTGTCGAGCCTCCCGGGCTGATCGCCGACGGGCGGGATATGGGCACCGTGGTTTTCCCCGGTGCCGCGCTTAAAATCTTCCTGACGGCAACCCCTGAGGAAAGAGCCCTACGGCGCTATAAGCAGTTGAAAGACAAGGATTCCAGTGTTAGTCTTGCGGCCCTTTCGCTCGACATCGCGGAGCGCGACCGCAAGGATATGACGCGGTCCGTGGCACCGCTCGTGCCGGCTGCAGATGCGATCGTTCTGGACTCGACGGCCATGGACGCCGACGGGGTGACGGACGAGATCTATTCGCACGGCCGTACGCTGCGACTGTGGTAGCGAATCGGGGGGATTCGAGTCGATTGAGTCGAAGGTTGGGGCTGCAGGATGCGGCGCCCTCATAATGTCTGACCCGCGGAGCCGGAGGCGCTGCGGAGGGAAAAGCCCGGCGACGGGCGAGAGAGTCTATGAACGAGCCTATGCACGAAAGTTTCAGCGAGATGTTCGAACAGAGCCTGGCGAATCAACGTATTCGGCCGGGCATGATTTTGACAGGACTGGTGATCGATGTCGGTCCCGACGTCGTCATCGTCAACGTCGGCCTCAAGTCCGAGGCCGTCATACCGCTCGATCAATTCAAGAACGAGCGCGGTGAAATCGAAGTCAAAGCCGGCGAGTCGGTCGAGGTGGCGCTCGATTCGGTCGAGGACGGCACTGGCGAAACGCGCCTGTCGCGCGAGAAAGCCAAGCGCGCCCGAACCTGGACGCGACTCGAGACCGCTTTCAATGCCGGTGAAATCGTCACCGGCATCATCTCCGGCCGCGTCAAAGGCGGCTTCACGGTCGAGATCGATCATGTGCGTGCCTTTCTGCCAGGCTCGCTGGTCGATGTGCGACCCGTCAGGGACACCGCCTATCTCGAGGGCAAGCCGCTCGAGTTCAAGGTCATCAAGCTCGATCAGAAGCGCAACAATGTGGTGGTCTCGCGCCGCGCGGTCGTGGAGCAGGAGTTCTCCGCCGAGCGCAGCGCCCTGATGGACAACCTGCAGGAAGGCGCGGTGGTGCGGGGTTCGGTCAAGAACCTGACCGACTATGGCGCGTTCGTGGATCTGGGCGGCATCGACGGGTTGCTGCACATCACCGACATGGCCTGGAAGCGCGTGAAACATCCCTCCGAAGTCGTCAAGGTGGGCGATGAGATCGATGTGCGCATTCTCAAGTTCGACCGCGAGCGCTCGCGCGTCTCGCTGGGCTTAAAGCAGCTCGGCGCGGATCCGTGGGAGAACATTGCGCGGCGCTACCCGCCGAACACGCGCGTGTTCGGTAAGGTCACCAACATCGCCGATTACGGCGCCTTCGTCGAGATCGAGGACGGTGTCGAGGGCCTGGTGCACGTCTCTGAAATGGACTGGACCAACAAGAACGTCAATCCTGCCAAGGTCGTGCATACCGGTCAGGAAGTCGAGGTCATGGTGCTCGACGTCGATGAGGAACGCCGGCGCATTTCGCTGGGCCTCAAGCAGTGCAAGGCTAACCCGTGGAAGGAGTTCGCCGAGAATCACAATCGCGGCGACAAGGTGTCGGGCCAGATCAAGTCGATCACCGACTTTGGCATCTTCATCGGCTTGCCCGGCAACATCGATGGCCTGGTGCATCTCTCGGATATCTCCTGGGATCTGACCGGCGAAGAGGCCGTGCGCAATTACCAGAAGGGTCAGCAGGTCGAGGCCATGGTGCTGTCGATAGACCCGGAGCGTGAACGCATTTCGCTCGGCATCAAGCAGCTTGCCAAGGATCCCTTCTCGGCCTTCATCGCCGAGAACCCCAAGGGCAGCATCATCAAGGGCGTGGTCAAGGAAGTGGACGCGCGCGGTGCGGTCATCGACCTCGGCAACGGCATCGATGGTCAGCTGCGTGCCTCCGAACTCGGACGCGACCGCATCGACGATGCGCGCGCGGTGCTGAAAGTGGGCGATGAGGTCGAATCCAAGTTCATTGGCGTCGATCGCAAGACACGCACCATCTCCTTGTCGATCAAGGCCAAGGAAGTACACGAAGAGGCCGAGGCGGTTCAGAGTTACCGATCCGATGCGCCGACGACCGGCACCAGCCTTGGGGACTTGCTCAAGGAGCAGATCAACGCACCCGAGCGCGGCTGAGCGCATCCAACAGGCGGGGAGGCGCTATGACGAAATCGGAATTGATCGAGATCATCACGGCGAAGCAGAAGCATCTGCCGGCGAAGGACGTCGAACTGGCGCTCAAGCAGATGCTCGAGATCATGAGCGATTCGCTTTCGCAGGGCGATCGTATCGAGATCCGTGGATTTGGCAGCTTCTCGCTGCACTTCCGTCCGCCGCGCCAGGGACGCAATCCGAAGACCGGCGAGGCCGTTGCGCTCGCCGGCAAGTACGTGCCGCACTTCAAGCCGGGCAAAGATCTGCGTGAACGCGTCAACAGCGGCGCAGATCGACCTATCCGCGACTGATTTCAAGGACCGAGAGTGGCAGCGAAACCGATTCGTACGGCAGTTTTTCCCGTGGCTGGGCGCGGCACGCGCTTTTTGCCCGCCACCAAGGCATCGCCCAAGGAAATGCTGCCCATCGTCGACAAGCCCCTGATCCAGTACGCAGTGGAGGAGGCGATCGCTGCCGGTGCGGAACGCCTGGTGTTCATCACCGGTAGCTCCAAGCGCGCCATCGAGGATCACTTCGACACCGATGAGGAACTTGAGAAGCTGCTCGAGTCCCAGGGCAAGACCGAACTTGCCGACGAAGTGCGCAGCGTGCTGCCGGGCAAGGCCTCCTGCATCTACATCCGCCAGCCCTCGCCGCTGGGGCTGGGTCACGCGGTGCTCTGCGCCCGGCCGGCCGTTGGCGATGAGCCCTTCTTCGTGCACCTCGCCGACGATCTGATCGACGCCAAGGTGCCCTGCCTCAAGCAGATGGCCGACGTTTATTACCAGCATGGCGGCAGTGTGCTGGGCGTGGAGGAAGTGCCGCGCACCGACACCGACAAGTACGGCATCGTCCAGGTCGATGCGGGCGAAGGCCCGGTCAACCGGATCCGCAGCATCGTCGAGAAGCCCAAGCCCAATGTGGCGCCCTCCACGCTCGCGGTAGTGGGCCGCTATGTGCTCACCGCCTCGATCTTCGACGAGCTCGAGCAGATCGGGCAGGGCGCCGGTGGGGAGATCCAGCTCACCGATGGCATCGCGCGGCTGCTGGAGCGCGAGCCGGTCTATGCGTATCGCTTCGACGGCCGTCGCTTCGATTGCGGCAACAAACTCGGTTATCTGCAGGCCACCGTCGAGTACGGGCTGATGCACGCCTCGGTCGGGCCGGGTTTCCGCAAATACCTGCGCGACGTCAGCTCGCGCCTGTAGGCGTGACCTTCGTCACACTGCGCGCAATGCCCGGTTCACTCGCAAGCCGCTGAAGCGACAATAGAAACCGGCACGCCTGGCGACCGCAACGCGGTCCGCGCCGGCTTCAAGAAACCCATGTTTGTGCCGATACACGGAGTTGGAACGCTTCAACCGGTAGTGGCTGCGCATGTTATCGATCATCGGCTCCATTCTCGTCCTCGGAAGCGTGCTCGGCAGCTTCGTCATGGAGGGCGGCAGCCTTCTGCTGCTATGGCATCCGAGCGAATTCATCATCATCCTTGGCGCGGCACTCGGCGCCTTCCTGACCAGCAACACCATGAAGGTCGTCAAAGGGGCCTTCGGCGCGGCGATCGGACTGCTGAAAGGTTCACGCTACGGGCGCTCCGACTATCTCGACCTGCTCAAGCTGCTGTATGACATCCTGGTAAAGATCCGGAAGTCGGGCATGCTCGCAATCGAGGCGGACATCGAGGCGCCCGAGAAGAGCAAGATGTTCACCGAGTATCCGCGCATCATGGCGGATCATCACATGATCGAATTCATCACCGACTGTCTGCGCCTGATCGTCGGTGGCAACCTGGATCCGAACGAGCTCGAGAGCCTGCTCGAGTACGAACTCGAGACGCATCACAAGGAAGCCGCGGAGCCCGGGCACGCCATTCAGAAAGTGGCCGATGCGCTGCCGGGGTTCGGCATCGTCGCGGCGGTGCTCGGCATCGTCAACACCATGGCCTCCATCAAGGGCGCCGATACCGCCACCATCGGCGAGAAAGTCGGCGCGGCGCTGGTCGGTACTTTCCTCGGCATCCTGGTCGCCTACGGCTTCGTCGGCCCGATCGCCTCGGCGGTCGAGAACCGTGCGCACGATGAGGGCAAGGCCTTCGAGGTCGTCAAGATGGCGCTGGTGGCAAGCGTGCGCGGCTACGCACCGCCGGTGGCCGTCGAGTTCGCGCGCAAACTGCTGTGGTCGGATGTGCGCCCGAGCTTCGCGGATCTCGAGACTCACTTGAAGGGCAAGAAGAAGGAAGCGCCGAAGGAGGGCGTCGCGGCATGAGTGCGGCCGGCGCGGGCGGCGGCAAGGAACTGCGCCCGATCATCATCAAAAAGATCAAGAAGCAGGCTGCCGGGCATCACGGCGGCGCCTGGAAAGTCGCCTATGCGGACTTCGTGACCGCGATGATGGCGTTCTTCATGGTGATGTGGCTGGTGGCTTCCGTGACCAAGGAGCAGCGCGCGGCGATCTTCGACTATTTCAATAACCCCAGCATGGAGCAGGGCAAATCGGTGAAGCCCTCGCCGGGCCAGATGGGTCCGGGCGGCGCCAGCACCAGCGTCATCAACATGGGCGGCGGCCTGGACGCGCGCCGCTCGTCCACCGCGATGTCCACCGGCATCGGCACCCCCGTTAACAGCGATGCCCCGCCGGTGCCGACGCCGGCAGGCACGAAGGCACTGACCTCGGAGGAGGAGGCGCGCAGGCTCACCGAGGCGGCCGATCACAAGAAGCTCGAATCGCTGATGCAGGAGCTGCGGCAGGCGATCGACATGAGCCAGGCGCTCAAGCCGTTCAAGGATCAGCTGCTGCTCGACATCACCCCCGAAGGTCTGCGTATCCAGATCGTCGATGCGCAGAACCGGCCGATGTTCGATCTGGGCAGCGCCAAGCTCAAGGACTACACCGGCCAGATCCTGCATGAGCTGGCGCCGTACCTGGGCAGCGTGCCCAATCGCATCAGCGTCTCCGGTCATACGGATACGACACCGTATGCCGCGGCCAAGGGCGAGACCAACTGGGACCTGTCCGCTGATCGGGCCAATGCCGCGCGACGCGCACTCGAGAGCGGCGGGCTGCCGACCGACAAGATCGCGCGTGTGGTGGGTCTGTCCTCATCGGTGCTGTTCGACAAGGACAATCCGCGCAATCCGATCAATCGCCGCATCAGCATCATCGTCATGACGCAGCAGGCGGAGGAAGCAGCCGAGAAGAGCGACGCGGTGGCGCCGCAAGCCGCGGCGGATGCTCCGGCTGCCGGCACTGCGGCGCAATCCACGGCGGAAGCCGCCGCCGCGAGTGCGCCTGTTGCGCCTGTCGCGCCTGTCGCACCAGCCGCCGCGGCTGCCGTTCCGCCCGCCGCGGTCGCATCAGCGACGGCTGGCCCGATCGATCGGCCCGCGCCGGTCGCACACTGACATTCTTGCGCCTACAATCTCCGCGGCGCGCGCATGGCTGCGCCGCGGAGGTGGAGAATGTTTTTTTTCCGATGGCGCCGATGGGCTAATGCCCTGCTGAGTCCGCTGTTCCTGATGTTGGTGGCCTGCGCGACCAACGGGGCCGGCACCCCGCATGCGCCGCCACCGCCGCTGCCCGGAACCGAGGCGTGCATCTTTACGGTGAATCTGAACGACTGGACCGTGATCGACAATTCGACGCTCATTGTCTACGCGCCACTGCGCAAAGACCCCTACCTGGTGAAGCTGTTCGAGCCGATCTTCGATCTGCAGTTCCGGGAATCGCTGGGCTTCGAGGATATCGAGCACAATGGCCAGCTGTGCAAGGACGACTATGTGGTCGCGCGCGGCGACAGTCCGCGCCGTACGCCCATCACTGCCGTGCGGGCGCTGACCCCGGATCAGGCCAAGCAGATCATTGCGGCGGCGAAAGCGTTGGATGCCGCGAAGAAATGAGGGCCGAGTCCAACGTGCTGTCGATGATTGGCAACACGCCGCTGCTCGAGCTGACGCGTCTGAATGCGGGGCATTGCCGGCTGTTCGTCAAGCTGGAGAACCAGAACCCGACCGGTTCGATCAAGGATCGCATCGGGCTCTCGATGATCGAGGCGGCCGAGCGCGAGGGTCATCTTCGTCCCGGCAGCGATCCGCCCAACACCATCATCGAGGCAACCGCGGGCAACACCGGCCTGGGATTGGCACTGGTGGCGGCACAGAAGGGCTATCGGCTGATGCTGGTGATCCCCGACAAGATGTCGCAGGAGAAGATCCTGCATCTGCGTGCGCTGGGGGCGCAGATCACGCTGACGCGCAGCGATGTCGCCAAGGGACATCCCGAGCACTACCAGGATCTGGCGGCGAGACTGGCGCGCGAGACGCCCCATAGCTTCTACGTCAATCAGTTCGCCAATCCTGCCAACCCGCGTGCGCACGAGTCGACCACGGGGCCGGAAATATGGGCGCAGACCGGACACATGCTCGATGCCGTGGTGGTCGGCGTGGGCAGCGGCGGCACGATGACCGGGCTGTCGCATTATTTCGAGCGGGTCGCGCCGCACGTGGAGATGATCCTGGCGGATCCGAAGGGTTCGGTACTGGTCGATGTGGTCAGGACCGGCAAAATCCAGAAGCCCGCGGGTTCCTGGCTGGTCGAGGGCATCGGCGAGGATGTGATTCCTCCCATCCTGGATCTGTCGCGCGTGCGCGGCGCCTATGAGATTTCGGATGCCGAGAGCTTCGCGACCGCGCGCGAAGTGCTCGCCAAGGAAGGGGTACTCGCGGGTTCGAGTTCGGGCACGCTGATTGCCGCGGCGCTGCGCTACTGCCGGGAGCAAACTGCGCCCAAGCGTGTGGTCACGCTGATCTGTGACAGCGGCAACAAGTACCTGAATAAACTCTACAACGACAACTGGATGTTCGATCAGGGGCTGCTGGATCGGCCGCGCCAGGGCAATCTGCTCGATCTGATCGTGCGACGCTACCAGGAAGGCGGCACCGTGACGCTGCGCCCTACCGACAGCCTGATGCTCGCCTATCGGCGCATGAAGCTGTTCGACGTCTCGCAGATTCCGGTCATGGATGGCGAGCGCCTGGTCGGTATCGTGGACGAGTCGGACCTGGTGATGCATCTGCACACCGACCCTAAGCGCTTCCAGGATCCGGTCAACACGGCCATGGTGCGCAGTGTCGAGACCATCGCGCCCGATGCGCCGATCGGCGATCTGCTGCCGATCTTCCAGCGCGATCACGTGGCGATCGTTGCCGAGCAGGGCCGGTTCGTCGGCCTGATTACTCGCATCGATCTGTTGAATTATCTGCGCAAGCAACTCAATTAGGGGCGGCCATGAGCGATGAGCAACGCAGCGGGTTTGCCACCCGCGTCATCCACGCCGGCCAGTCACCGGACCCGACCACCGGCGCGGTGATGCCGCCGATCTACGCCACTTCCACCTACGCGCAGCGCAGCCCCGGCGTGCACCAGGGCTTCGAGTATTCGCGCAGCCAGAACCCGACGCGATTTGCCTATGAGCGCTGTATCGCCGACCTCGAGGATGGCAGCCGCGGATTCGCTTTCGCCTCGGGACTGGCGGCCACATCGACTTTGCTCGAGCTGCTGGTTCCAGGCGACCACGTGGTCGCCTCGGATGATCTGTATGGCGGCAGCCGGCGCCTGTTCTCGCGCGTGCGCCAGATCTCCGCCGGCCTCAGCTTCACCTTCGTCGATCTGCGGGATCTTAAGGCCGTGGAGAAGGCGATCGAGCCGCGCACGCGACTGATCTGGGTCGAAACGCCGAGCAATCCCATGCTCAAGCTCGCCGATCTCGCGGCGATTGCCGCGATCGCACGCGGCCGCGGCGTGCTGTGCGCGGCCGACAATACCTTCGCCACCCCGTATCTGCAGCGGCCGCTGAATTTCGGATTCGACCTGGTCATGCATTCGGGGACCAAGTACCTGAACGGGCATTCCGATGTCGTCAACGGCGTGCTCGTGGTCGGCGACAATCCGGCGCTGGCCGAACGGCTGACGTTCCTGCAGAACTCGGTGGGTGCGATCGCCGGTCCGTTCGATTCCTTCCTCGCGCTGCGGGGTCTGAAGACGCTGTCGCTGCGCATGCAGCGGCACTGCGAGAACGCGCTCGAGCTGGCAGCCTGGCTGGAGCGTCACCCCAAGGTCGAGCGCGTGCATTATCCCGGGCTCGCTTCGCATCCGCAGCAGGCACTGGCGCGCGCACAGATGCGCGATCCGCGCGGACAGAGTGCCTTTGGCGGCATGATCTCGATCGAGCTCAAGGGTGGCATCGAGGATTCGCGGCGCTTCCTCGAACGCTGCGAGCTGTTCGCGCTGGCCGAGTCGCTCGGTGGCGTCGAGAGCCTCATCGAGCATCCGGCCATCATGACGCACGCCAGCGTGCCGAGTGAGGCGCGCGCCGCACTGGGCATCACCGACACGCTCTGCCGGCTGTCAATCGGAGTCGAGGCGGTCGAGGATCTGCGCGCGGACCTCACGCAGGCGTTGGGCTAACGGATCATTTGAGCGGCAGCGCAATCTCGACCATGAGACCGCCGCCCTCGGCGTTCTTTGCAGTCACGCTGCCGCCGTGCAATGCGGCCACGCGTGCGGTGATCGCAAGACCGATGCCATAGCCGCTGGATTCGCGATCGCGCGCGCTGGCGACGCTGAAGAACGGTTCGAAGATCCGTGCCAGCAGGTCATTGGGCACTCCCGGCCCGTGATCGCGGATGCGGATCAGCGCCTGCTCGAGGGCGCGTTCGACCGCGACTTCCACCATGCCGCCGTCCGGGGAGAAGCGCACGGCGTTGCGCAGCACGTTTTCGACCGCGCGGTAGAGCAACTCGCGATCGCCCTGGATGCTCAAGGGTGCCATGGCGCGGATGAGCACATGGATCGATCGGGGCTCGGACTCGACGCGGGCATTGTCGACCTGCGTCTCGATCAGCTCCTCGAGGTTGACCGGCTCCATCACCTGCGCCCGCGCAGGATCGTCCAGGCGCGAGAGACTCAGGATTTCGCCGATCAGTTCATCCAGCCGCGCGGTCTCCTGCTCGATGCGGTCGAATTCCTGCTCGAGATTGGCGTTGGGGCGCCGCGCCAGGCCGAGTGCGATCTGCAATCTTGCCAATGGAGAGCGCAGTTCGTGCGAGACATCGCGCAGCAGTTCGCGGTGCGAAGCCAGCAGCGCGCGCAGCCGTTCGGCCATGAGATCGAAGTCGAGCGCCAGCATGCCGAGCTCGTCACGGCGGCTTCCCATGAGACTTGCGACGCGCACGCCCAGATTGCCCGCGGCGATCGAGCGCGTCGCCGCGCGCAGGTGCCGGATCGGGTCGGACAGGTAGCGCGCCAGCAGAAAGCAGACGATGGTGCTCACCAGCAAGGTCGCGAGCGCCGTCACGATCGGGGTCTCGGCGGGATTGATCAGGCCGAAAGGGCCGCCGCGCCGCAGGCGCAGCAGCGACAGCGCGTAGGTTTCATCGTTGGGGGAGACCAGCTGTGTGAGCCAGCGCACGTCGCGCGTGTCGGGAGGCAGTTCCGGCACGTGCCCCGGCACACTGCCGCGGCCGAAACGCGCGCGCAGGAACTCCGGTACGCGCCGTCCGAGCAGATCATTGCCGTGACGGTCGAGCACGAACAGCCGGTCGGGGAGCACGCGCGCGGTCTCATCTGCCAGCCAGTCCCGTAATCCGGGCACCCCGTGCTCGGCCAGTACGCTCGAGGCCTCGCGCGCGAGCTGATCCTGCCGCGACTGCTCGCGCTGCGCGCGCTGGTCGGCCAGCCACATCGTGGTGATCCAGGTGAAGACCAGCGCCAGCACCATCGCGATCCAGAAGGCCACGAAGATCCTGACGTAGAGATTGCGCATCAGGTCTTTGCTGGCGGTTCCGCGACGGTCAGCACGTAGCCGGTGCGGCGCACGTTGACGATCGAGATCTCGTCGGCGACCGCGGCCAGCTTGCGCCGGATGTTGCTGATATGGGTATCGATGCTGCGGTCGTAGGGTGTCAAGCGCCGTCCGAGCACCTGGCGCGTAAGCTGTTCGCGCGAGACCACGATGCCGATCTGCTGCATCAGCACCTCGAGCACGCGGAATTCGGCGCCCGTGAGCGTGACGGTCTCGCCGCGCGCGCTGGCCGTGCGGCTTGAGAACAGCAGGCTCAAGGGTCCGGCATCGATGCGGTCGCGCCGGCCGGCTTGCGGCTCGAGCAGCAGGCTGCGCCGCAGGATGGCGCGCATGCGGGCCACGAGTTCGCGCGGGTTGAAGGGCTTCGGCAGGTAGTCGTCCGCTCCGAGCTCGAGGCCCACGACGCGGTCGATGTCTTCCCCGCGCGCGGTCAGCATGAGAACCGGAGTGGAGTTTTTCTGGCGCAGCAGCCGCAGCACATCCAGGCCGCTTAAGCGCGGCAGCATCACATCGAGCACGATCAGATCAAAGTGATGGCGCCCCAGTGAGTAGAGCGCCTCATCGCCATCGTGCACGGTGGTGAGCCTGAAGCCCTCCGGGTTGAGATACTCCGCCAGCATGCGGCACAGCTCGCGGTCATCGTCCACCAGCAGCACCGCCATCGGCGCGGCGCCTGGGCCCGAGCCTGAGCCGGCGTCCTGGGGCGTATCGGGTGTCTCGGATATCGACTGCATACGGTCATTGTCCGGGAGATGCTGCAGGAGTGCCCGGAGGCTTTACAATTCTTCGCAGCCCTCGATTCTACGGGAGGCCGAGTTATTGTCGCCGTTGTCCGACAGCGGCCCGGCCGGCGGCGGAACGAAGGGAGTGCTGCCGCGGTCATAGCGGGATTTGGTCCGGTGCGGGATCCTAGCCTTTAGCGCCCGGCAAATTGCAGGAGCAGACTGTTTGAAATCGCACCGCCGTTCGCGATGGCGCGGGCCATTGCCGATGGCCCTTGGCATGCTGGCCGTGACACTCGGGCTCACCGCGCGCGCGTACGCGGCCGACCCGCAGCCGTATACCGTCAATATCCACACCACCGGCATCCCGGCGCTGGATTCGACCCTGCACGCCACCTCGCAGCTCGAGTCGCTGCGCAAGGGCGCGCCGGTGGGTCCGTTTGCCCTGATCGGCCGGGCGCAGGATGATGGCGAGCGGCTGGCGACCGTCCTCGAGAGTTTCGGCTATTACCGGCGCGCCCTCACGATCACCATCGATGGCAAGGCGCTGGACGATCCCGCACTGGCCGATGAGCTCACGGCGCTGTCGAAGGACCACCCCGCCCGCGTGGACGTCTCCATGGAACTGGGCCCGCTGTTCCATTTGCGGCATGTCACGATCGATGGCGAGATCAGCGCCGCCGCCCGCAGCGCCATGCAACTCGAGAGCGGCGCGCCGGCCGTGGCGGCCAACGTGCTCGCGGCCCATGACCGGCTGCTGACCGCGTTGCAGGAGGAAGGCCACGCGCTCGCCAAGATCGACGAGCCGGTGGCGTACGAGGATCAGCACGAGCCTTTGCTCGACGTGGTGATGAAGGTCGATGCGGGGCCGTCGGTGCGCATCGGCGAGATCGCGCTGACCGGCCTCACGCGCATGCACGAGGCCTTCATCCGCAAGCGCCTGCTGCTGCACACGGGCGAGCCCTATAGTCCGAGCCGCATCGAACGCGCGCGA
>Ga0302181_10000252_pt1 | contig 47489 bp, 46 predicted proteins | sample I_Palsa_E3_3_FD_198786 | JGI IMG/M metagenome (GOLD analysis project Ga0302181, IMG submission 198786) | Peat permafrost microbial communities from Stordalen Mire near Abisko, Sweden - I_Palsa_E3_3 | ecosystem: Environmental > Terrestrial > Soil > Palsa > Peat permafrost | place: Sweden...
GAGAATTGGTGGCGGCGGGGCGGGCGTTGCAACGGCTGGCTGCGACCGGGAAGGCCTTAATGGCCGGGGAGCTGTCGTTTGATGCCGCGCATGTCATCTGCCGCACCGCCGGCCAGATCGAGGACGATGCGGCGGCGCTAGTTATGGAGGAGCTGTTGCTGGCCGCGGCCCGTAACCAGCGGCCCGATCTGGCCCATCGCGCGGGGCAGCACCCGAAACCGGACGGGGAAGCGCCTGCCGGCGGGGAAGCTTCTTCGGGCGAGCAGACGGTGCCCGGCGGGGAAGCTTCTTCGGGCGAGCAGACGGTGCCCGGCGGGGAAGCTTCTTCGGGCGAGCAGACGGTGCCCGGCGAGGAAACGGCTCCGGGCGGGGAGGTACCCCCGGACCAGGGCGCGGCACCGGGCGAGTCAGCGCCTTCCGGGGGGCAGGCGGTGCTGGGTGCGGTGGGCTCCCTGGGTCGGTGGGGGATTCCCGGCCTGGACCCCGGCGCGCTGCGCCGCCTGGGCCAGGAACTCCTCTACCGCGCCGATCCCGATGCGGTCGAGGAGAAACAGCGCAAACGATTCGAGCGCCGGCACCTGTCGTTCGGGTTCACCCTCGATGACACGGGCACCCTTTCCGGTGCGTGCGGGGACACCTTGTCGCTGGAGATCATCAAGACCGCGGTGCATGCGTTCGGCCCGCCGGGCGGGACCGAGGACTCCCGGACCGCGGCCCAGCGGCGGATGGACGGCCTGACCGCCGCCTGCCAGGCCGCCCTGGACTCCGGCACAGCCGGCACCCGGCACGGCGCCGCCCCGCACCTCAGCGTCCTGGTCGAAGAGCAGACCCTGGCCGGCGCGGAAGACCGCTGCGCGACGTCCGGCACCGGGACAGCCGGCGCCACGGACGGCTGCTGCGCGCAAACCGGCACCGGGACAACCGGCACCAGGACGGCCGGCGCCACGGACGGCTGCTGCGCGCAAACCGGCACCCAGACAACCGGCACCAGGACGGCCGGCGCCACGGACGGCTGCTGCGCGCAAACCGGCACCCAGACAACCGGCACCGGGACAGCCGGCGCCACGCACGGGCCGACACTCTGCCCGACGCCCGGTCCGCTGGGCCCGCCCCCGGCCCGGACCGGATTCGGAGCCATGCTCACCGCCCGGCAGGTCCTCGCCCTGGCCTGCCACGCCGAGCTCAGCATCATCCGCTGGAGCGACGGCATCCCCCTCGACGTCGGACGCCGCTACCGCACCGAAACCCCGGCCATCCGCCGTGCCCTGGAAGCCCGCGATCAAGGCTGCCGCGCGCCCGGCTGCGGCATGCCCGCCGCCTGGTGCACCGCCCATCACCTTAAGCCCTGGAGCCAAGGCGGCACAACCAGCCTCCAGGACACCGCCCTGTTCTGCTTCGTGCACCACAACTACTTCATTCATCTGCTGGGCTGGACCATCACCGGTGACCCCAACGGCACCTTGTACTTCACCCACCCCCAGGGCTGGCCTACTCTCGACAGCCCCCTGCCGGGCGGCACCAACCCCCGCCCGCCGTAAGCCCTGCGCGGGCGGGGGTCCGCCTACTTCGGCAGTATCGGCGTCTACTCGCTTCGCCAACCGCAGCGGCCGGGATCCCCGATGTCGAGTGTCCTTTCCGCGCCGAGGACGCGGGTACGCCGCGACGAGCCGTCTCCCCCGATGAGCGCCGGCTTCATCGTGATGACCGACCCGGAAGGCAACGAGTTCTGCCCGGACTGACGACGAAGCGGGCGCCTGTCTAACCGGCTGACCGTGCGGCACAGCGAAGAACCGGACGACTGATTTCCTGGAAAGTGGGATCTGGCCCGCATTTCGTGATGGATACGGCTCCTATCCGATCATCGGTTTGGGCTGACATCGCGCCCAGCGACGACGACCGTCGGCTCCGGTTCAAATCTCTGTCGTGAGTGGCGGACCATGGAGTACATACGGGTTCATGATCAAGCGGGAGGCCAGGATGAACCGGATGAGGCGTCTCGTAAGCGCAGCAGTCAATCCGGTGTCGACTGCGGCCACCAGGTGGTGGTGCCATTCGGCTTTGCGCCACATGCTGACCGGTTATGGACCGACGGCAAGCCAGCGGCGGTTGATCCGCCATGGGATGCCAGCCATCCGCCATGAGACTCAAGACGGCGGCTTCGCGCCGTCCCCCGAGCAGCGGGTAGAGCAGATGAAGGCCTGAGCGAGAGCGATCGAGGATCTGGTGGCCGAGACCATCACAAAATATGAGCCAGATCCCAAGTATTCACCCGCCGCCGACAGATTTGGCGCCCGAGAGACATGGGCAAAGCAGGCAGCTGAGAATAGGTCAGCCCTGGGAGGGTAGCGGCCTATCGTAGTGATGACTGCCTGAAGGGGCGGAGCTGCGCGATGGGAGACAATGCCGTCTCATGCCGGGCTGCGGGCTGGTGGAGGGGCAAAGCGCCACACGCGGTCACCGCTGCCGCGGTCGGCGCGGTGATCGCCTTGACCGGGGCAGCCTGCAGCACGGTGACCTCTGGCACGTCGTCCCTGGCCAAGGCGCCTGTGGTCACTGTGCTGAAGCAGGGCGCGAGTAACGGCAATGGCGACATCTTCATCACCCCCGGCGGGGGCAGCGTGAGTGGCACCGAGATCATCAGCAACACCGGCAAGGTGATCTGGTTTCACCCTCTTCCGGCGCACGAGCTGACCGCCGACTTCCGCCCGCAGACCTACCAGCACAAGCCGGTGCTCACCTGGTGGCAGGGTCCTCCCAACCTAGGCGCCGTCTCAGGCGGCACCGACTACATCTATAACGACCGCTACCAGAAGATCGCCGAGGTCAAGGGCGGCAACGGCTACTCGGTCGACGGCCAGGAATTCCTCATCACGCCCTGGAACACGGCGCTGATCATCGCCGACACCATCACCACCGCGAACCTGACCTCCATCGGCGGCCCCGCCAACCAGAAGGTCGTCGACAGCATCGTGCAGGAGATCGACATCAGCACCGGCCAGGTGCTCTTCCAGTGGAACGCCGCGGACCACGTCCCCTACACCGACAGCGAGCAGCCGCGGCCCGCGTCGGCCGCCACCCCGTGGGACTGGTTCTACATCAACGCCGTCCACCTGGACACCGACGGCAACCTGCTGATCAGCGCCCGCTACGCCTGGGCCGTCTACAAGGTCAGCCTGCGCACCGGGAAGATTATCTGGGTGCTCGGCGGCAAGCACAGCACATTCAGGCTCAAGGCCGCGCCCGGGCAGGTCCTCGATATGGCGGGCGAGATCTTCGCCTACCAGCACGACCCCGAGGCCATCGGGAACAACGAGTACACGCTTTTCGACGACGAGTCCGGCAGCGGCAGCATCGGCTACCTGCTTCGCTACAGCAGGGTAGTCACCATCCGGCTGGATCTGGCAACCAAAGTGGCCACACTGGTGAAATCGGTCAAGCAACCCGAAGACCTGCTGGCCACAGAAGAGGGAAACGCGCAGACCACCCGCAACGGCGACTTGTTCATCAGTTGGGGCAACCTAGCCTATATCTCCGAGTTCAGCCCGTCTGGGCAGCTGCTGTTCAACGCCCAGTTGCCAGGCAATGACATCACCTACCGCGCCTACCGCCTGCCCTGGCATCCGGCCACTTAAGAGGCAGCCACCGGAGCCATACGTGTACCCGATACGAGCTTTATGGTGTCGCCAGCGGTGGGTAACTGCCGCCAGTGAGAGCTACATACTTCGCGCTGCAGACCAGCCAGGCGCCGATCAGACCCGTAATGGCTTCTCGAATGAGTTCTGGGCTCTGACTTCAAGATCGAAGCGTTACCTTCACGTTATGTGTGCCAGAGCCGGAAAGTGACCGCGAGTGTTCGTGCGTTCTGACCGCACACGGGAGGCGGAAGCCTGATCGATGTTTGCGGGGATGTCCCGTCTCCGACAAATCGGCCCTGTCTCACTGATTCCGGCCCATTGCAGTTCGAGTCTCAGTGATGGCAGCCCTGTCGAGGACATCATCGGCTGGCGCTGACCCCGCAACTTAGGTTGTGAGAGTTCCTCTAGAAGCGGGCCAGGGCCTCACGCAGCGGGTCTAGGCCCATGGCGCCCAGGCTGAGCGCCTTGGTGTGGAAGTCTTTGAGGCTGAAGGTGTCTCCGCCCCTGGCCTTGGCCTCGTCCCTGGCCTGCAGCCAGATCCGCTCGCCGAGCTTGTAGGACAGAACCTGCCCGGGCCAGCCCAGGTAGCGGTGCAACTCGAAGCGCAGCCGCTTTTTGTCCCAGCTGGAGTGGGCCCGCAGGAACTCCCAGGCGATCTCAGCGTTCCAGCGCTCGCCCTCCCGCCAGCCCGTGCCCGCGGGGATCTCCAGCTCAAGGTGCACCCCGATGTCCAGGGCCACGTTGGCGGCGGACATCAGCTGCATGTCGAGCATCCCCAGGTGCGCCCCCGGGTCGTCCAGGTAGCCGAGCTCGCCCATCAGCCGCTCCGCGTAGGTCGCCCAGCCCTCGCCGTGGCCCGAGACCCAGCACATCAGCCGCTGCCAGCGGTTCAGGTTCTCCTGCTCGGCCAAGGTGTGTGAGATCTGCAGGTGGTGACCGGGAGCGCCCTCGTGGTAGACGGTCGTGACCTCCTTCCAGGTGGCGAAGGTGTCAATACCGTCCGGCACCGACCACCACACCCGGCCGGGCCGGGACCAGTCCTCGGATGGCACGGTGTAGTAGATCCCTCCGTCGTTGGTGGGGGCGATCAGGGCCTCGATCCGACGCGCCGGCTGGGGATGTCGAAGTGCTTGCCGTTCAGCTCCAAGATGGCGCGGTCGGCAAGTTCCTGCATCCAGGCGCGGAAGTTCTCCCGCCCTTCGATGCGCCGGGCTGGGTCCTCGTCCAGGATCGCCACGGCCTCTTCCCGGGTGGCTCCCGACTTGATCAGGTTGCTGACCCGCGCCTGTTCGGCGCGCAACCGGGCGATCTCCTCCCAGCTCCAGGCGTAGGCCTCCTGCAGGTCCACGGCGGCGCCGAGGAAGAAGCGCGAGGCCCGGGCGTAGACCTCGGGCCCGCAGGCGTCCTTTTCCCGGGCCAGCGGCAGCAACTCGCGGGTAAGGAAGGAGCCGAGCCCGGCGGTGGCGGCCGTCGCCGCGCGGGCGGCTGCGTCCAGCTCCCCGCGCAGCGAGTCCGGAACCCCGGTCAGCCGCTCCGCCAGCCCGGAGTAGAAGGAGTCTTCCGGCTTGGACCAGTCGGCGCACTGTTTGGCGACCTCCTCGACCTGCAGCCGAGCCGGGGGCCGGCCGTTCCGCGCCGCGTCGAGCAGGGTCCGCGAGAACTGGCGATAGGCCTCCGGGACCGCGGCCATGCGCCTGGTGATGTTGACGGCGCCTTCCTCACCCTCGGTCGGCATTAGGTCGAAGAGTTGGCGCACATACTGCACCCAGCTATCAATCACGTTGAGCTCGGTGGTGGTGTCCCCGGCGTCGTAGCGCTCCACCGCGAGGGCCAGCCGCTCCCGCATCGCGGCCCGCGCCACCTGCTCGCGCAGGCCGGGCGCCTCCGCCGCCTCAAGAGCCACGAGGGTCGAGCGGTCCAGTTCGGCGCGTTCGGCGAACCCGTCCGCGCTCAGGTCCGGCAGCTCATGGTCGTGCCCGGCGAGCCCGGCGTAGGTGGCGAAGGACGGGTCCAAGGCGACCGTGCGCTCCACGTACTCCGCGGCGATGCTGTCGATCGAAGGCATAGCCGGGGACTCTATACACGTAAGTCACGCATCGCTACCCGGTTTTGTCTGGTTCGCCGCACATTCGGCCCAGCTCTCCAACCGATCCCCAGCTTGCTGTGCGGATCGACGGGCAACGGCTCTGGTGGATCAGATTCACCGAGTCGCCAGCAACAGCAATGACCCGTGGACCAGATTCAGCCGACAGGTCGCAGCCGGTAGTACCGCTCCATCTGGCCTCTGCAGCTCAGCGGAGCCATGGGCGGACCGGCCGCCCGTTACCTCCCGTTATAGACATTGGAGATCTCCGTCATCGCGGCCGTTGGGTCCAGGCGCGGATGATCTCGGCTGCAAGCCAGTGCTCGAGGAGTTCTGCTTCGGCCTCAGCGGGCTTGCCTGGCGCCTGCGGGTTAGCGCCCCGGACGAGCAGGAACGTGATCATGTCGGCGTGCAGCGGGTCGCCTGCGGCGGGAAGGCGGGCGGCTTCGGCGTGGATCGCGCGGCGGAGGAGGGTCCATCCGTCGCCGCTGTCATCTTCGATGTCGTGTCCGGCGTCGAGCAGGTCGCGCAGGCGGGCCAGGTCGTGTTCTGCGACTGCCTGGTGAGCCGGGGAGAGCGGCTGCTGCTGCATTACTGTGCGGCGGCGTCCGACGTAGGCGCGCACCATCTGGTAGGAGATTCCTTCTGCCTCATGCCTTGTGACGAGCTCGCGGTGGATTTCCTTGGCGGGCTGGCGTTGCGGCGGGTATGCCTGAAATTCAGCCTGGAGCAAGTCATCGATGGCGGCGGTGAACGGGTCGAGACGTGATCCGCGGAGCGGCTGCGGTTTGCACGGGGCCGGCTGAGGTGACCGGAGCGCCTGGCGGACGGTCCGCATGGCGGTACCGTGCCGGTCGGCGAGCGCCCGTGCCGACAGCCCGCGCTCGCGGGCGTCGCGGCGGATCGATCGTGCCTGCCCGCCGGAACTCCCAGCCGGCCTGCCCGCAAGCGATGGCCGTCATGCGGAATACCTCGGCGTCCTCCGGCGGAATCCGGTCATCCGGCCGCACGTCCACCACCACCCCGCCGCCATCAGCCCGCCGCGCAAAGAAATCCGGCGCATGCCGCCGCGACCGGCCATCCTCGTCCTGGACGATCGGTGACCGGACCATCCAGAACTACCTGGCGGGCCCCCGCTCACGGGCCACGTCACTCGTCAGGCCTGGCTGGACAGGGCATCGGGGCCGGGATCCGGCGTCGGGCCGGCGGGCGGCCGGATCGCCAGACTTTACCAGTGCGGCAAGGGAATTTGCTTCTCAAACCGGTCCCGGCCCAAAGTCAGACCATGGACTACACCGGAACCGCACCCACCGGCCAGCCCCGCCACTCAGTCGGGAATCAGCCCTCGGAGCCCCCGCACGGCAGGCCCGAGCAGAGCGAGCACCAGCACGGGCAGCACGGTGACGACCCGGGCCTGGATCCGGGCCAGTGGGGCCAGGAGTTCTGGGACCAGCGGTACGGCGGGGAGCCGATATGGTCGGGCAATCCCAACCCCTTGCTCGTCCGCTACGCCGCTGAGCTGGCGCCCGGCATCGCGCTGGACGTGGGCAGCGGTGAGGGGGCCGACGTGCTGTGGCTGGCCTCGCGCGGCTGGACCGTCGTCGGGGCGGATGTTTCTCCCGTTGCGCTGCGCCGCTCGGCCGGGCTAGCGGAGCGGGCGGGCCACGAAATCGCGGCGCGCATCTCCTGGCAGCAGGCTGACGTGCTCAGCTGGCAGCCCCCAGAGCGCCGCTTCGACCTGGTCTCCGTGCAGTTCCTGCACCCGCCCGGGGATAACCGGGAGGCTGTGCACCGCCGCCTCGCCGCGGCGGTCCGGCCCGGCGGGACCTTCCTGGTGGTCGGCCATCATCCCGCGGATATGGCCACCATGCACCGGCCCTGCCTGCCCGGTATGTTCCCCACCGGCGAGAACATGGCCGCGGTGCTCGATCCGGCAGAATGGGCCATCGAGACCGGCGACCCGGAGCGGCAGGCCACCGATTCCGACGGGACCGTGATCGTCATCCGGGACGCAGTAGTCCGCGCCGCCCGGCGCGGATGACCCGGGATCAGCCCTCCCGGCCGAGCATGCGGGTAGTCCGCGCCGTCCGGCCGGGATGACCCGGGATCAGCCCTCCAGGCCGAGCATGCGGATCGCGTTCTGCTTGAGGATCTTGGGCCGGATCTCTGGTTTGATGTCCAGCTGCCCGAAGTCCCTCAGCCAGCGTTCCGGCGTCAGCAGCGGGTAGTCGGTGCCGAACAGCATCTTGTCCTGCAGCAGCGAGTTCATCGTGCGGACCAGTTGCGGCGGGAAGTACTTCGGCGACCAGCCGGACAGGTCGATGTAGACGTTGACCTTGTGGGTGGCGATCGAGATCGCGGAATCCTGCCACGGCACGGATGGGTGCGCGAGGATCACCGTCAGCCCCGGAAAATCGGCTGCGACGTCATCGATCAGCATCGGGTCCGACAGTCGCAGCTTGATGCCCCGGCCGCCCGGCAGCCCGGCACCGATGCCCGTCTGGCCAGTATGGAAGACCGCTGGGACGCCCATCTCCTCGATCGCTTCGTACAGCGGATACACCGCAGGATCGTTCGGGGCGAAGCCCTGCATGCTGGGGTGAAACTTGAAGCCGCGGACTCCGTGCTCGGCCACCAGCTGCCGCGCGCGGCGCACGGCCTCGTCCGGCACGAGCGGGTCCACGGATCCGAACGGAATCAGCACGTCGGCGAACTTGGCCGCCCGGTCGGCGATTTCCTCGCTGGACAGCGCCGGATGCCCCATGGCGGTGGTCGCGTCGACGGTGAAGATCACCGCCATCATCTGCTGCTCCCGGTACAGCGCGGCGATCTGCTCCACGGTCGGGGTGCGCTCGCCCCCCGTCCTGAAGTACGCCGAGGACGCGGCAAGCAGCTCGTTGTCCATCGAGTAGTGGCCGTGCCCGTCTCCCTCGACATGCACATGGACGTCTATGGCCACGACTGACCCCGGGTCGGTCGGCGTCGTCACCGGGACCGCCCCTGGATGCAAGCCGTCGGTATAACCGCGGTGCCTACCGGCCTCACCAGCGCCTCCTGATCTACGTGCGCCCTCGTGCGCGGCCTAATGATGCCATTCACCGGGCCGCAGCGGCAGGGCTGGTTGCGCAAGAATCCGCATGGTCCCGGGAGCGGTGCTAAGAGTCCGTCGACTCGGGCGGCGGCTTTCCCGCAGCTGGTCCCGGGAGCGGTGCTAAGAGTCCGTCGACTCGGGCGGCGCCTTTTTCCGCAGCTGGTCCCGGGAGCGGTGCTAAGAGTCCGTCGACTCGGGCGGCGCCTTTTTCCGCAGCGATTCAACGAGCGCGGCCACGTGACGGCGGTCTTCGGCCGTCAGTTCATCGATGCTGGCGATCAGGAGGTCGCGCTCGGGATCGCCGGGGTGCTCCGGCCCGGTCTGGACGTCGTCGTAGTAATGCAGCCCGGTGGACTCCGCCGCGGCGGCGCGGACTACGGATACTGGCACGTCGAGGCCTTTGGCCAGCGCGTCGAGCGTGGCCGGCCGAGGCGGCCGGGACAGGTTCCGGGTCGTCGAGAGCGTGTAGACGGTGGAACGAGGAAGCTCACCACGCCGGGCAACGTCGCCAGCTCAACTACGGCATCGGCCACACGAACCAGGTGGGGCTGATCAACGTCTCCGCCCTGAACGGCGACTTCAGCGGCAACTCGTTCGGCTGGTAGTACCTGGCCGGATCACATCACAGGCTTGCTGTGCAACGGGAGGGGTTTGCACAGCAGGACGGAAAGGCCGCCCGTCCCGCACGGGCGGCCTTTCCGCTGGCCGTCCCGCCCAGCGCCTCCTGGTGGCCGTGGCCGGCCTGGCGTGCGTGACGGCGCCCACCGTCTGGACCGTGCAAGGCCAGTTCCGCCGCTGGTAGCGGCCCCGCGGTCCGCATTGCCTCATCCGCCGCCATGTGCCAAGGTCGGCGATGTGCAAACCGGCGGCGATTCTCCCGTGGCACCCCCACCGCATCACGGCCCCGACCTGCTGCCTCCCGACGTCAGCGTGCGCGAAGGTGACCTGCTGTGGACCCCGGGCCCCACGCAGGTGGCCCGCGCGAACGTCACCGGCTTCACCCGCTGGCTCGGCGAGACCCGCGGCCACGAATTCGCCGGCTACGACGCCTTGTGGCGGTGGTCGGTCACCGATCTGGACGGCTTCTGGCAGGCCGTCTGGGACTACTGCGGCGTCGGGGCGTCCGCGCCGCCCACCGCGGTGCTCGGCCGCCGCACCATGCCCGGCGCCGAGTGGTTCCCGGGCGCCCGGCTCAACTACGCCGAGCACGTCCTGCGGCACGAGCGGCGCGCCCGGACCGGGCAGCGCGAGGGGCCCGGCGGGGACGCGCTGCTGTTCGCCGGCGAAGCCGTCCCCCTGCAGGGGCTGGCCTGGCCTGTCTTCGCCGGCCAGGTGCGCATCCTGGCCACCCGGCTGCGCGACATGGGTGTCCGGCCCGGCGACCGGGTTGCCTCCTACCTGCCGAACATCCCGCAGACGGTGATCGCCATGCTCGCGGCGGCCAGCGTCGGAGCGGTCTGGACCAGCTGCTCGCCCGACTTCGGCTGGCGCGGCGTCCTCGACCGGTTTCGCCAGGTCAGCCCCAAGGTGCTGATCTGCACCGACGGGTACCGCTACGGCGGCCGGGAATTCGACCGCCGCGCCGAGACCGCGCAGATCGCGGCCGGCCTGCCGGGCCTGGAGCACGTGATCTGCCTGTCCCTCCTGCATCCTGGCGACCCGCGCCCGCCGGCCGGGGGCGCGCTGCGCTGGGAGGAGGTCATGGATCAGCCCGCGATCCCCGCCGCGGGGTTCGAGTTCGAGCAGGTCCCTTTCGGGCACCCGCTCTGGATCTTGTTCTCCTCAGGCACCACCGGCCTGCCCAAGGCGATCACGCACAGCCACGGCGGAATCCTGATCGAGCAGCTCAAGCTGCAGACCTTCCACATGGACCTCAGCGCCGGGGACCGGATGCTCTTCTACACCACCACCGGCTGGATGATGTGGAACTTCCTGGTCAGCGCGCTGCTGCTCGGCGTCCAGCCGGTGCTGTACGACGGGAACCCGGGCTACCCGGCGCCCGACGTGCTGTGGCGGCTGGTGCAGGACGCCCGGGTCACCTTCTTCGGCGCCTCCCCCGCCTACGTCGACGTGCTGAACCGGGCCGGGGTCGTCCCGGGCCGGGACTTCGACCTGTCCGCGCTGCGGGCCGTCATGCTGGCCGGGTCGCCCGTGTCGGCCGAGTGCAGCGCCTGGTTCTACCGCAACGTCAAACGCGACCTGTGGCTGGCTACCGGCAGCGGCGGTACCGATACCTGCTGCGGGCTGGTCGGCGGTACCCCCACCCTGCCCGTCTACGCGGGCGAGATCCAGGCGCGTCACCTCGGCGTAGCCGCCTACGCGTTGAACGCCCACGGCCAGCCCGTGACGGACGAGGTCGGCGAGCTGGTCGTCACCGAGCCGATGCCGTCGATGCCGGTCCGGTTCTGGGGCGACGACGACGGCCGCCGCTACCGCGCCTCCTACTTCACCGGATTCCCCGGCCGGTGGCGGCAGGGTGACTTCTTCCGGGTCAACGCGCGGGGCGGGTGCTTCGTCCTCGGCCGCTCCGACGCGACGCTCAACCGCGACGGCGTCCGGATCGGCACGGCTGAGATCTACACCGTGCTCGCTTCGGTTCCCGAGGTGGAGGACGCGCTGATCGTCAACCTGGACCGGCCCGGCGGCGGGTTCTTTATGCCGCTGTTCGTGAAGCTGGCCACCGGCCGGGTGCTCGACGGCCGGCTGCGCGAGGAGATCCGCAGCCGCTTGCGCAAGGAGTACACGCCGCGGCACGTCCCGGACGCCATCGTCCAGGTGCCGGACATTCCCGTCACCCTGACCGGCAAGAAGATGGAAGTCCCGGTGCAGCGCATCCTGCTCGGTGCGCCTCCCGAGGCGGCGGCCAACCGCGACGCGATGGCCAATCCCGCTTCCCTGGAGGCCTACGTCAGCTTCGCGAAGCAGTGGCCTACGGTTGAAGAGTGAAGCACATGCGGGTGTCCGCGACGAAGGTCATCAGCGCCAGCCCCGAAAGGATCTTCACGCTGCTGACCGACCCGGGCCAGCATCCGCTCATCGACGGCACCGGCAGCGTCCTGGCGGTGCAGCCCGGCGGCCCGGAACGGCTGACCCTCGGCGCCCGGTTCGGCATGGACATGAAGATCGGCGCGCCATACAAGATCCTCAATGAAGTGGTCGAGTATGATCAGGACCGGCTGATCGCCTGGCGTCACTTCAACGGGCACCGCTGGCGCTGGCAGCTCCGGCCGCTCGAGGACGGCACGACCGAGGTGACCGAGACCTTTGACTGGTCAACGGCCCGGATCCCGCTGTTGATCACGCTCAGCCCCTTCCCCCGGCGTAACGCCCGCGGGATCGAAAGGTCGCTCGGCCGGCTGGCGGACCTGGTCGGCGGGCGCACAGACCTCGACCGCCGAACATGACGTGGCGGGAGCGGCGCTCGCCTGCGGGGGATCAGCGCGACCGGGGACATGACAAACGCAGCGCCGTGACCGCCCAGCACCATGACAACACAGCAGCATGACAACCGCGCCAGGACGCTGGGGCAGGAATACCGAAGGGGGACATCAGGCGATGGGCATTACCTACTCCAGCGTGGTCGACGCGCCGATTAGCGAGGTATTCGGCTGGCACGCCCGGCCCGGCGCGATCACCCGGCTGACGCCGCCCTGGCAGCCAGTGCGCGTCGGGCAGGAAGCCAGCTCCCTGCGCGACGGCCGCGCGGTCCTGCTGCTGCCCGGCGGGGTGCGCTGGGTGGCCGCCCACCAGCCCGATGGCTACAACCCGCCGCACCAGTTCGTTGACCAGCTCGTGTCGGCCGGATTGTCCTCCGTGCTGTCCTGGCGGCACACGCACATGTTCAGCGCGGAGGGTGAGGCCGAAGCCGAGAACGAGACCCGGGTCAGCGACGACGTGCAGACCCCGGTGCCCGCGTCGGCGCTGCGGCAGATGTTCGCCTACCGGCACCGCCAGCTCGCCGCCGACCTGGCCGCCCAGCGCTGGGCGGCGCTGCACCGCAGCGAGCCGCTGACCGTCGCGGTCACCGGGGCCAGCGGCGTCGTCGGGACCGCGCTGACCGCGCTGCTCACCACCGGCGGCCACCAGGTGATCAGGCTGGTCCGGCACCCGGCCAAAACGGACGGCGAGCGCCAATGGCAGCCGGACCAGCCGGACCCGGAACTGCTGGCCGGCGTGGACGCCGTGGTGCACCTGGCCGGGACCAGCATCGCGGGCCGGTTCACGCCCGCGCACAAACGGGCCGTCTGGGACAGCCGGGTCGGCCCGACCCGGCGGCTGGCCGAACTGGCCGCCGCCACCGCCGACGGCCCGCGGACCTTCATCAGCGCCTCCGCGATCGGGTACTACGGCGCCGACCGGGGCGATGAGATCCTCGGCGAGGACAGCGCCCCGGGTAACGACTTCCTGGCCAGCCTCGTCGTGGACTGGGAGGCGGCCACCGCCCCCGCCGCGGAGGCGGGCCTGCGGGTCGTCCAGGTACGCACCGGCATCGTGCAGACCCCGCGCGGCGGCACGCTCAAGCTGCTGTTCCCGCTGTTCGAGGCGGGCCTCGGTGGGCGCCTGGGCTCCGGGCGGCAGTGGCTGTCCTGGATCGGCATCGACGACCTGGCCGACGTCTACCTGCGCGCGCTGGTCGATCCCGCCCTGTCCGGGCCGGTCAACGCGGTCGCCCCGGACCCGGTCCGGAACCTCGACTACACCCGGGCTCTCGGCAAGGTGCTGCGCCGCCCGACAATCGTCCCGGTCCCCGGCTTCGGGCCGCGGCTGCTGCTGGGCGCCGAAGGTGCCCGCGAGCTGGCCGAGGCGAGCCAGCGGGTCCGCCCGGACGCCCTGCTCGCCGCCGGGCACACGTTCCGTCACGCTCGGCTCGAACCGGCCCTGCGGCACCTGCTCGGCCACGTGCCCGGAGCCTGACCCCTTCCCTTCCCTCTCCTTCGCGGCCCGGCCAGGGCGCAGCGGGTCAGCCGGCCACGGGGCCCTCGTCGGGGACGCCCTCGACCCGGACGGCGAGGATGGCCACGTCGTCGCGGTACAGGGCCCCCTGGCTGAACGCGTTCAGATCGTCTTCGATGGCCCGGACCACGGCGGCGGCGGGCTCGCCCAGGCTCCGGGTGAGCACATCCGCCAGCCGGATCGTCCCGTACAGCGAGCCGTCGGCCGCGTGCCGTTCGGTAACCCCGTCGGAGTAGAGCACGAGCGTGTCCCCGGGCTGCAGCAGCAGCCGTTCGGTCCGGGTCCCCCCGTCCTCGAACAGGCCGAGCGGCAGGCCGCCCCCGGATGAGAACGAGACGGTGCCGCCGGCCCGGAGCACCGCCGCCGCCGGGTGCCCGGCGCTGGCCAGCTCGACGGCGAGGCCCTCTTCCTGCCAGCTCAGGTGGGCCGCCACCGCGGTGACGAAACGGTCGGTCTCCTGCTGGGCCAGCATGGCGGTGTTCACCTTGGCCAGTACCTGGGCCGGCGCGGCGTCCCACAGGCTGAGCAGCCGGATGCCGTGCCGGACCATGGCCGTGACCGCCGCCGCCTCCTCGCCCTTGCCGCAGACGTCACCGAGGACCACGCCCCAGCCGCCGGGGCTGCGGAACAGGTCGTAGAAGTCGCCGCCGACCTCGGCACCTTCGGTGCCTACGCGGTAAGCGGCGGCCCAGTCCAGGCCCGGGATCTGCACCGGGCCCCGCGGCAGCACGCTGGCCCGCAGGGCGGTGGCCGAGTCCGAGCGCCGCTGGTACCGGCGCCCGTTGTGCAGCGCCAGCGCCAGGTGCTCGCCGATCTCCTCGAAGATCCGCAGGTCGGACAGGCTGAACGGCCGCTGCTCGGGTGGCCGAACCATGGTCAGCACGCCCGCGGTCGTCCCGTTGGCCCGCATCGGGACGCAGAGCACCGAGCCGGCGCCCAGGGCGGTGAGCACCGGGCTTCCTGTCCTCGCCAGGCCCAGCGCGTTCTCGTCCTCGATCATCGGCTGCAGGACGGCCCTGCCGCTGGCCAGTACCTGGGTGTGCAGCGGCGCGGGCTCGGCCTTCTCCCCAGCGACCAGCGGCTGGGGCGGCAGGTCCGGGCCGGCCACCACGGCCCGGGTGATCCCTGCGCCCCGGACCAGGTCGATGATGACCCACTCCGCCGCGTCGGCCTGCAGCAGCCAGGCGACCCGGTGCAGGGTGACCGGCTCGCTCAGTGACTGCTCGTCCAGTAGCAGCCGGGTGACCTGAGACAGCAGGTCCACCCGGCGCGTCGCGGCGGCCAGGGCATCCTCTTCCGGCACGGAACCGGGCGGCCGCCTGGTAGCTGGTTCAGCCGCGGCCGGCGCCAGACCGCGCCGCGCCGAACCGTCAGCATCGCGAACCCGGCCGGACCCGCTGGCCCGGCCGCCGGCCACCTGCTCGCGCAGCGTGGCGGTACCGGCCACCGAACTGGTCGGCCCGGTCCCGGTGTGACGCTGCGGGACCGCAGCCGAGACGCCGGGAGGCGCAGCCGGCTGGGTTGCCGGCGGCACGACAGCCACCGTGACCAGTGGGCGGACTTCCGAGGGAAGGCTCACCCGGCCCAGCATCAGGCGCGACCGCAGCCGTCGCCGGGCGGCCAGGACCACTGAACTGAGGGCCACCGGGCCTGCGCCGCGCAGGACGGCCGACAGCTGTGACCGGAAGGCGGCCTGGCGGCCAGGTCCACGAAGACCGGGAACGGCTTACCTGCCATGTAGGCGGTCGACGTGCCGAGCAGTTCGGCCGCGGCACCGTTCGCGCGCCGGATGAACCCGCCGTCGTCGAGCACGAACACCGGGACCGGCAGCTCACCGAACACGGCCCGGAGCAGCGTGCGCTCGCGGTCGACGGCGTCGCTGTGCCGGGATACCTCCTGGCTCTGCTCGGTCACCTCCTCGTGCATGACCCGCAGCTCTTCCTGGGCCAGCTCAAGTTCGAGGAAGACCGCGTCCAGCACGTCCGGTGAGTCCTCGCGGGCCGCGCGCAGCGCCGTCACCCGGTGATTGAAACCGCATTGCTTGTCAGTCCGAGTGACGCATAAACGTTGCAGGACGCTTCAAGCATATCGCGGCCTGCTATCCGGCGGTATGCGGCGCCGGGAGCGGGCCTGGCGCGGATGCGTGGTCGATCACCAGAATGACGCCGCTGGCCGCGCCCTCTTCCGTGCGCAACGGGCAGGCGGCGATCCGCAGGTCCACCGTCTTACCGCGCCGGTTGACGGCGGCGAGTTCCAGCCTCGCGGTGCCGTCGCTGTCCTGGCCGAGCACGCGGCGCAGATGCGGCGCGAGGACCTCCGCGGGCAGCCCGATGTCGAGGGTCAGCAGGCTCTTGCCCTCGGCCTCGTCGGCCCGGAGCCCCCACATGTCCTGCGCCCCCGGGCTCCAGACCTCGACCCGCAGGTCGTCGGTCAGGACGATCACCGCGCTGCCGAGGCTGCGCAGCACCGCGCCGAGGAAATCGTTGGTCTGATCGAGATCGTCGGTACGGCGCCGAAGCTCATCGTTGATCGTCTGCAGTTCGTCGTTGGTGGACTGGAGCTCCTCGTTCATCGTCTCCAGTTCCTCGTTGGTGGACTGGAGTTCCTCGTTGGTGGTCTCCAGCTCCTCGTTGGTGGACTGGAGCTCCTCGTTGGTGGTCTTCAGCTCCTCATTGAGCGACTGGAGCTCCTCGTAGGCGCGCTCCAGCTCGGAATTTGCGTGCTCGAGCTCGTCGCGCACCACCCGGTACCGGGTGACGTCGAGGAAGCTGATCCCCATGCCGACGAGGTTTCCTGGCCCGGAGAACAGCGGGGTGATGGAGACGTCGTAATAGCTCGGCCGCGAAACACCCGGCCGCTGCCATTCCACGTCGTGCAGCTCCGCCGGGCGCAGGTCGGTGCGCGCCTGCTCGATAAGGGAGCGCAGCTCAACCGGACGGTAGGAGACCTCCAGGTCCTGGAACGGGCGGCCCAGGTCGCGGGGACGCAGGTTGAACAGAGACTCCGCGGCGGCGTTGGCCACCCGCAGGTCCCCGGCCAGGTCGATCGCGAGCTGGACGATCGGCACCGAGGCCAGGGCGGCAGCTTCCAGGCGTCTCGTGGCTGGCTCACGGCCGCCAGACTCGGCCCATTTGGCCGGCTCACCGGGGAGCCGGGTGGTCGGCGATACCTTGCGGAAGATGCGGGTACGCAGGTCGACCGGCTGGAAGTGCTCGGAGTGATTGAGCAGCATCTCGGCTTTACCGAGGAACAGGTAGCCGGGGTAGGACAGCGCGAAATGAAACCGCCGGATGATGCTGGCCTACGTCTCCGCGTTGAAGTACATCAGCGTGTTGCGCGAGACCAGCAGGTCAACCCGGGAGATCGGCGCGTCATGCGTCAGGTCGTTGCGGCCGAAAATGACCTGACGCCGCAGGTCACGCCGGAACGCGTGCCTGGTCCCGGACGGCTCGAAGTACGCCTCGCGGAAATTGCCCGGCAAATCGGCCAGCCCATGCTGGTCATAGGCCCCGATGCGCGCCTGCTGCAGCGCCTCCTCGTCCAGATCCGTGGCGTAGATCTTCAGCCGTTCCCGGAACTGCTCGGGCCCGAGCGCCTCGGCCAGGATGATGGCCAGCGTGTAGGCCTCTTCGCCGGTCGCGCACCCCGCGCTCCAGACCCGGATGGGCGCCCGGTCGTTCTTGGCCGAGAGCAGTTCCGGGATCACCCTGTCGCTCAGCGTCTGCCAGGCGGCCGGATCACGGAAAAAGCCGGTGACGTTGATCAGCATGCTGTCGAACAGCACGGTGAACTCATCCGGCTCCAGCTCGAGGTAGTCCCCGTATTCGCCGAAGGTGGCCAGGTTGAGGCCGGCCATCCGGCGGCGTATGCGCCGCTGCAGGGTTGACGGCTTGTATCCGGTGAAGTCGAACCCGCGCGTCTCCTTGAGCATCAGGAGGAGGTCGTCAAAACCCGGCTCCATGTCAGGCGATGTCACGCACGAAAGCGTACGCGCCGGGGCCGGTTATTCGATGGGCACGGAGTCCCCGGACCCGGCTGGGTCGTCGAGTTCGGTGCCCATGGCCTGCAGCCCGTTGACGACCTTGCGGATCTGGTCGGCGGCCTGGCACGCTTCGTCCGCCGCCGCACGGAAGTGGCCGGCCGAGATCCGCTGACCACGATCCAGCGCGTCGTCCGACAGCCGGATGGTCAGCCGGGCCCGTTCGTCCAGACTGCGGATGGCCAGCCACAGCGCCCGTTCCACCGCGACCGACTGCCCTTGGAGCAGGCTTTGTGGTGACCAGCTGTGACCGACCACGCAGTCGTAGGTCGAGGCGTCGTCCTCCCGGCCGAAATACAGCGGGCCACCGCAGTCAGGGCAGATGAAGCCGCTGTAGGGATGCCCGGCCAGGCGGCTTCTTCCGGGTCCTGGACCAGCACGCGGCCGCCACACTGCTCGACCACGGCAGAGCCCAGCGCGGCGTCGTCCAGCGTGCCGCTCAGCACCACGGCCACAGTCCGCGGCCCGCCGTAGCGGGCCGCGCTGCGGAACAGCGGGTCCGCGGCGGGCCGCACCCCGTTCTGCCGGGGACCGCGCGAAAGCCGCACGGCACCGTTGACCACGAGCACGTGCCGGTCAGGGGCGCCACGAAGACCCGGCCATGCGCGAGCTTTTCACCGTCCGCGGGAACTGAGGCGGCCAGCGGGCCGGAACGGTCCAGGATGCGGGGCAGCGCCCGCCCGCCGGTGGCCGGTATGTGCAGCACCACCAGGATCGAGGCCGGCAGGTCAGCAGGCAGCAGGGAAAGGAACCTGCGCAGCGGGATCAGGCCTCCGGCCGAAGCCGCAACCACCACAATGTCCCTGCCGGGATGGCGTCCCATAATCCATCACTTTGCCCGCGTGCCCGCGGGTCACACGTGCTCTCTATCGGAAAGCGCACGGTCCGCGCTGGACAGGTCCCGGTGTTCGCGGGCCCGGCGGCGATGCTCGGCAGCATCGCTGGGCTCGCCGCCCGCGAGCAGTTCGTGCTGCACGGCCGCGGCGTCATGGGCAGCGGCCGAATGCTCATAGGCGGCGGAGGCGTGCTGGCGTGCCTTCCGGGCGCGGGCCAGCGCCTCCGCCGCGTGCTGCTGGGCCCGCTCGGCCTGCTCGGCCGTCGACCCGTGCTGGACCGGCTGGCTGGCGAGTTCCCGGAGCCGCTCCCGCAGCTCAGCCATCCGCTCACCCAGCTGCTCCAGGCGAGCCTGAACCCTGCTGCTCAGCTCACCGGAATCGCCATCCACTCTTCCCTTTATCCTCTGCTGGCCCGCGCACGGCAACCCGGCAGCTACCGGCCGTGCCCGGGAGGCTCCGGCCGCAGCGGCTCAGGCGAAGACGATCGTCTTGTTCTGGTGCACGATGACCCGGTCGTCCAGGTGCCACGCGACAGCCCGGGCCAGTACCGAGCGCTCCACGTGCCGCCCGAGCTTGCGCAGCTCGGCCACGGAGTACCGGTGGTCGACCCGGACCGTGTCCTGCTCGATGATCGGCCCCGCGTCGAGCTCGGCGGTCACATAGTGCGCGGTGGCGCCGATGAGCTTGACGCCGCGGTCGGCGGCCGCCTGATACGGGTTCGCCCCGGCAAACGCCGGCAGGAAACTGTGGTGGATGTTGATGACGGGGGCGGCGCAGCCGTCCAGGAACCCGGCCGACAGGATCTGCATGTACCGGGCGAGGACCACCACGTCGACGTCCTCGGCGGCCAGCAGCTTCAGCTGGACCGCCTCGGCCTCATCCCTGGTCTCCCGGGAGGTCGGTACGTAATGGAACGGGATATCCCAGCTGGCGACGGTTTCGGCGAGATCGGGATGGTTGGAGATGACCATCCGGATATCGGCGTTCAGCTCGCCGGAATGCGCGCGCCACAGTAGTTCCTGCAGGGCGTGGTCGGCCTTCGAGACGAAGATGGCCAGCCGCTTGAGTTCCGCGGCCTGGGTCATTTTCCACCGCATGGAAAACGATTCCATCGCGACGCCGAATCCATCGGCCAATTCCGCGTAACGGCTGCTCAGACCGGGCAAATGGAACTCGATCAGCAGATAGAACGTGCCCCCGGAGGGGTCCGTCGAATGCTGCTGGGACTCCAGGATGTTGGCCCCGGCGTCAAAAAGGAAACGGGACACGGCCGCGACGATGCCAGGCCGGTCCGGGCAGGAAACCAGCAGCCGCCCGATATCGCGTTTCGCGCTGTCTGTTGCTGGCGGCGCAGACGCACCCGCGGGGTGCCGCCGCGCCGCCCGGTTGTCGGATTGCACGGTACAAGTGTGCGGCATCCGGCACGCTACGCGTCGGCGATTGCGTCCGCGACGCTGTCGTAGACCGGGATCAGCTGATCGGCGCGGGTCAACTGCAGGACCCGGGCCACGGAAGCCTGTGGCGACGCCAGGCTGAGCACGCCGCCCTGCTGGTCGAGTTCCCGGGTGGCGCGCAGCAGCATCCGCAGCCCGGTTGAATCCATGAAGCTCAGGTCAGACAGGTCGACGATCAGCAGCCTCGGCCGCTGCAGGACGACCGACTCCAGGATGTTGTACAGTTCCTCGCTGTTCGTCGCGTCCACTTCACCGGTCAGCACGACGACCGTATACGCGGCCCCCGTCGTCTCGGGGACCGTCACCGACGCTCTCAGCAGGCCCACAGCAATCCTTATACACCTGCCGACGGGCTTGTCGCCCCAGGCAAAGGTCACGTTTCGCTGTCGCTGTTCGTGCCGCTGCCTGCCGGCGGAGCCGTCACGCAGGTACCGCGGCGGCCGCTGCGGCGACCACGCTGTCGTACCCGGCGAGGGCCGGGACCGCCCCCGTCGTGCCCAGCAGGGCCGCGGTGACCGGCCGGGCGCTCTAACGCCACGAATTCGCATGATCTCTCAACGCGCACAGCGTGAGGCGGCCCGGGGCACGCGTCCAGTCCTTCGCGCGGGCCCGTAGGGTGGGCGCCGTGAGCACGGAAGATGCGGCGGCTCCGGCGGAGTTCGCGCTGCCGAGGATCCCGGTATCGGCCGGGGCGGTCATCTTTGACCGCGCGGGCCGGCTGCTCATCCTCAAGCCGACCTACAAATCAGGCTGGACGATCCCGGGCGGGGTGATGGAGGACGACGGCGAAACACCCTGGCAGGCGTGCCAGCGCGAGGTGCGCGAGGAATGCGGCCTCGAGGTCCGCCGTGGCCGGCTGGCCTGCATGGACTTCCGCCGCCCCCGGCCCGGCCGCCCGGGCGGCATCCGGTTCCTGTTCGACTGCGGCGCGCTGAGCCGCAAGCGCCTGGCCGCGATCGTGCTGCAGCCGGCGGAGATCGCCGAGTACCGGCTGGCCAGCCTGGCCGAGGCGCTGACCCTGCTGCGGGGCCCGATCCGGCGGCGAGTCCGGGCCGCGTGCAGCGGACGCGGGCTGGTCTACCTGGAAGATGGCCGCCCGGCGGAGGGAATCGGGGCCGGATGAGCCCGCAGGCCCGGTTGTCCCGACCCTAGACCAGCTCGGCGGCGTGATCCGGCACGTACGCCTGGGGGTCCCGCGCCGGCCGGATGTACCCCCGGGACGCCGGCCGGGACGGAAGCCGCAGCGGGGCGAGCTTCACGTCGTGGTACGGGATCGTGCTGAGCAGGTGCGCGATCATGTTGATCCGCGCCCGGCGCTTGTCGTCGCTCTCCACGACGTTCCAGGGCGCCTCCGGGATGTCGGTGTGCACGAACATCTCATCCTTGGCCCGGGAGTAGTCCTCCCACCGGGTGACGGACTCGAAGTCCATGGGAGACAGCTTCCAGCGGCGCATCGGGTCCTCCAGCCGCGACTTGAACCGGCGCTGCTGCTCCTCGTCGCTGACGGAGAACCAGTACTTGCGCAGCAGGATGCCTTCCTCGACCAGCAGCCGCTCGAAGATGGGGCACTGGTGCAGGAACCGGCTGTACTCCTCCTTGGTGCAGAAACCCATGACGTGCTCGACGCCAGCGCGGTTGTACCAGCTCCGGTCGAACAGGACCAGCTGCCCCGCGGCGGGCAGGTGGCTGACGTACCGCTGGAAGTACCACTCGGTGCGCTCGCGCTCGGTGGGAGCGGGCAGGGCCACGATGCTGGCCAGCCTGGGGTTGAGGTACTCGGCGACGCGCTTGATCGTGCTGCCCTTGCCCGCCGCGTCGCGGCCCTCGAAGATGACCACGATGCGGGCGCCCTCGGAGCGCAGCCACTCCTGCATCTTGACCAGCTCGGCCTGCAGCCGGTACAGCTCCTTCTCGTACACATCGCGAGGAAGCCGTGCCGTTTGCTTCTTGACCGGCCGGTTGCCGTTCGCCTTGGCCATCGCCATTCCTCCTGCCCGGTGGGCTGCCGCGTGCGCCCCCGTTACCGGCAGCGTAACGGGAGACGCCGTATTTTCCGATGGCTGTGTCTGCGATCGCCGCGCCCGGCGGCAATTACAGCGGCCCGGGGCCGAAGATCAGACGCTCGCGGGCCTGTCCATCGCTCCGTGACTCCGGCCGCGCGCGGAGGCGCCGGTAGCGTGGCCCCATGACGCCGGATGACAAGATCGCCGCGTTCCTGGCTGAGCCCCGGAACGCGGTCGTCGTGGGCACGCGCGCCGACGGGCGCCCGCACGCCACGCCCAGCTGGTTCGCCTGGGACGGCCAGCTGTTCTACGTATCCACAACCAAGGACCGGGTCAAGTACCGGATCTTCACCCGCGACCCGCGCGCGCAGATCCTGGTCGACGACCCCACCGGTTTCCGCTACCTCATGGTCTACGGAACGGTGGACGTGCGCGAGGACCTGGCGGCCGAGCTGCCGCACTTCCGGGCCATCCGGCCGAAGTACGGCCGGGAGGTCCCGTCCGACAGCGAGCTGCTCGCGGGCCTGGCGGCGGAGCACCGGGTCCTGCTCGCGTTCACCCCGGCCGGGCCGCCGGGCACCTGGACCGCGCGCGGCTTCGGCTAGTGCAGTGTCCGGGCCGCTGCTCACCTTCACCATGGGCGGCTCAGATCACCCCGACCACACCGTGCTGGCCTGCGGCCTGCAGGACTTCTCAGCCGGGGGCAACCCCGCCGCCTGCAGACCAATTTAGCCCGGCGCAACGCAACGCAACGCAGCTTCGCGAGGGGGTTGCCCGTCCGCAACGGACGATGAAGGGAAAGGGGACTACGTACTCCCCTCCATTTTCAACTTATAGCGCACCGGGGGGCTTGCGGCAAGACCCGGGTCATGGCGCATAATCGCTGGCCGAGGCCAGAATCTGCGGAAATGGGAGTCACCAAGTGCGTGTGTTGTTGCCGGCGGATGGGTCGCGCGGGGACGTCGAACCGATGGTGGGACGCAGCTCGGAGCTGATGCCGTGAACCCGCTGACCAGCAGCGCGTTTGACCTTCCCGACCGCCGATCCGCCAAGGCTGACCCAGCGCTGATCGCCGGCGACGAGCAGCACTTCGCGGCCATCGCGGAGAGCCTCGTGCAGTCGATCGCCGACCTGTCCGACCGCCTCGATGCCGAGCTCCAGGCGCCCGGCGGCATCGGCCAGGAGGCGATGGACCGGGACATGGAGATCCACCGGCTGGCCGCTCGCCTCCGCGTCCTACGTCGCTTCGGCCTGGACCTCTGCCTCGGGCACATGGTCCGCGCAGACGCCCCCGAGCCCGTGTACGTCGGACGGCTTGGCCTCACCGACAGCGCGGGCCGCCGGCTGCTGCTCGACTGGCGTTCCCCCGCGGCCGAGCCGTTCTTCGGAGCGACCCACGCCAACCCGATGGGCCTGGCCAGCCGCCGCAGGTACCGCTGGACCCGTGGCCGCATCAGCGACTACTGGGACGAGGTGTTCACCGCGGACGGGCTGGAAGGGCACGCCGCGCTCGACGACCAGTCCGCCTTCATCGCCAGCCTGGGTGGCAGCCGGTCGGCCCGGATGCGGGACGTGCTCGGCACCATCGCGGCCGACCAGGACGCCGTCATCCGCGCCGGATCTCGCGGTGCCCTGGTCGTCGACGGCGGCCCGGGTACGGGCAAGACCGTCGTCGCCCTGCACCGCTCCGCCTACCTCCTGTACTCCGATCCCCGCCTCGGTCACCGCCGGGGCGGCGTGCTGTTCGTCGGCCCGCACCAGCCCTACCTGGCCTACGTCGGCGACGTGCTGCCCAGCCTCGGCGAGGAGGGCGTGCAGACCTGCACCCTGCGGGACCTCGTCGCCGAGGGAGCCACGGCCACGTTGGAGACCGACCCGGACGTGGCCCGCCTGAAGTCGTCCGCGGACCTGGTGCAGGCGATCGAGAAAGGCGTCAGGTTCTACGAGAACCCGCCCGCCAAGGGGATGACGGTCCAGACTCACTGGTCCAACATCTGGCTCAGCGCCGACGACTGGGCCGAGGCATTTGACGCACCGGAACCCGGAACCCCGCACAACGAGGCACGCGACCAGATCTGGGCCGAGCTGCTGACGATCCTGATGGACTCCCGCGACGACAACGTTCCCGAAGACCTGTTCCGCAAGTCGCTTCTGCAGAACACGGAGCTCCGCACGGCCCTCAACCGGGCGTGGCCGCTGCTCGAAGCGGCTGACCTCGTCGGAGACCTGTGGTCGGTACCCGCCTACCTGCGGCTGTGCGCGCCCTGGCTCAGCCCGGACGACGCTGCGAAGCTGCAGCGCGAGGACGCCCAGGCCTGGACGGTGTCCGACCTGCCGCTCCTGGACGCAGCACGGCAGCGGCTCGGCGACCCGCAGGCGGCACGACGTAAGCGCCGGCATGACGCCGCGGTCGCCGCTGAACGCGAGCAGATGGCTCGGGTCGTCGACAACCTGATCGAGGCCGCGGACGACGAATACGGCGTCGGCCTGGTGACGATGCTACGCGGCGAGGACTTCCAGGACGTCCTGGTCAATGTGGCCGCACTGCCCAGTACCGATCCGGATCTGCTCGCCGGCCCGTTCGCGCACATCGTCGTGGACGAGGCGCAGGAACTGACCGACGCGGAGTGGCAGATGCTGCTGCTCCGCTGCCCGTCCCGGAGCTTCACCATCGTCGGGGACCGCGCGCAGGCCCGGCACGGGTTCACGGAGTCGTGGCCGGAACGGCTCGAGCGGATCGGGTTCGACCAGATCCGCCGGGCCACCCTGAGCATCAACTACCGGACGCCGGAAGAGGTCATGGCGGAGGCCGAGCCGGTCATCCGGGCCGTGCTCCCGGACGCCAACGTGCCCACCTCGATCCGCAGCAGCGGCGTCCCCGTCGTCCACGGAGCCGCCTCGGAGCTGGGCTCGATCCTCGACACCTGGCTCGCCGCGCATGCTGACGGGATCGCCTGCGTCATCGGCGATCCCACGTTCCAGGCGACGTCCCGCGTCCGGTCGCTGACCCCGGAGCTGTCGAAGGGGCTCGAGTTCGACCTGGTCGTCCTCATCGACCCAGAGGCGTTCGGCTCGGGCATCGAAGGAGCGGTCGACCGCTACGTCGCGATGACCCGGGCGACCCAGCAACTCGTCATCCTCACGAGCTCCTGACGCCAGGACGTTCATCTCCTACTGGGCCAGCCACGCGCAGGACCCCTCTGCCGCGCACCTGGACCTCACCTACAGCGGCTCCGGGGGCGGCGACGGGACGTGGGGCACCACCTACAACGGGTTCGCGGACCGGCCGCTCGGCACCGGCCTGGTCCCGGCCTCGGTGCTGGCCGAGCAGGCGGCGTGGTACCCGCAGGTCAGCAACCTGTTCGGGCTGCCGCTGCAGGTTCCGCACAGCTACGCCAAGTCCGACTGGGAGATGTTCACCGCCGCCTGGCTGTCCGGCTACCCGGTCGGCCGCCAGCTCATCGAGCAGGTGTACACCTACGCGAACACGACGCCGAGCCGGGTGCCGTTCAGCGACCTGTACGACACGATCAGCGGTGATCAGGTGAGCTTCCAGGCCCGGCCGGTGCAGGGCGGGATCTTCGCGCTGCTCGCCCTGCGCGGCCGTAGATAGCCGCGCCCGCCCGGGCGAGCCGCCGCGGGCCCGGTGCCCGGGCGCCGCCGGGCGCACCGGGCCGGCCCGGGCGGACTGGGCTGGCCGGGCCGGTCAGCCAGGTGAGGGACGGCAGCAGCGGGCGGGCGGTGCGGTGCCGCACGCAGCCCTGCCACAAGCCGAGGCTGTACGCCACGTCGTCGAGCAGCCGGGCGGACACGTAACGCACCGGGTCCATGGGCGGGCGCCGCTCCCGCCAGCCGAGCACGGGCGGCGCGAGGATCAGCGCGGCCAGCGGCAGCCGCAGCCGCGGGACGGCGACCGCGGCGGGCAGCGCCACCGGCCACCACGCGCGGGACAGGGTGCTGCCCAGCCGCCGGCCGGCGGTCACCGTCCCGCCGGCGGCCAGCCGGGTGGCCGCCGGCCAGGCATCGGCGCCGGTGAGCGGGGCCAGGCGCCGGGCCAGCAGGCCGGTCGCGGCGGCGATGAGGCCGGCGCCGGCCAGCGGGTGGCCCAGCGCGGCGGCCGCCCAGGCCGTGGCGCTCCACCCAGACATGGCCACGGCCGGCAGCGTGCCCGGGTGCCGCAGTTCCAGCGGCGCGGCGGAGGTGCCGTACTCCATCCGGCGGCTGAACCAGCTGGCCAGCCGGACCCGGTGCTGATGGGCCACGGCGGCGGCTGGCTCGTACCGCACGTGCCAGCCCCGGCCGGCCAGCCGCCAGACGAAGTCGACGTCCTCCCCCACCGGCAGGTGCTCGGCGAACCCGCCCGCGTCCTTGGCCCCGGCCGCCGCCACGCGGACCACGAGGGCCGCGCCCGGCACGTACGGCACCTTCGAGCCGGGCCGCACGATGCTCGGCACCTGCCCCATGTCCAGCGTCGAGCTGACCCCCTCGTACCGGGCCAGCCAGCCCGCCGCGCCCGCCGCGGCACCTTCGGGCGAGTACGGCACGATCCGGGGCGCGGCGGCGGCTACGGCCGGGTCGGCGAAGTGCGGCAGCAGCGGGTCCAGCCAGCCCGGCGCCGGGACGCAGTCCGAATCGAGGAAAGCCACCAGCGGCGTGTCCACCGCGGCCAGTCCGCTGTTCCGGGCCGCGGCGGGACCGCCGTTGACCGCGCGGCGCACGACCTGGGCCCCGGCCGCCGTCGCGACCGCCGCCACGGCCGCTGGGTCGCGGGAGCCGTCGTCGACGACGATCACCCGGTACTCGCTCAGGCCGGCCAGGCACAGGGCCAGCTCGGCGGTCCGGTCCCGGACCGGGATGACCACTGTGACGTCCCCGGTGCCCGGGCCGCCCGCTGGGACGGGCTGCGCGATCCCGGTCCACAGCAGCCGCCGCGCCAGCGCCTGCGCCCCGGGCGCGGCGGCCACCGGCGCGCCGTGCCACCAGCCGGCCACGTGCCGGGTCCCCTCCGGGCCGAGCCGCAGCATCCGCAGTGGCGATCCGCCGAGCAGGATGGTCCCGCCGCGCAGCGTGCGCAGTCCCGGATCTGGCCGCAGCCGCAGTCCCTCCGTCGCCCCTCTTGGTGCCGCCGCGCTCGTCATAGGTGTAACGATAGGAGGCATGACCAGCGAGGACACCGGATCAGCGGAAGCCGCCGGGCCGGCGGTCGCGGGCGCCTTCGACGCCGGCCAGCCGTACGAGAAGCATCCGCAGGTGGCGATCAGGCCGGAGAGCTTCGGGGCGCTCGCCTACCACTACGGCAACCGCCGGCTGGTCTTCCTCAAGGCGCCCGCCCTGGTCAAGGTGGTCGAGACGCTCGGCGACTTCCCCAGCGCCGCGGCCGCGGTCGCCGCGCACGTCCCGGACGCCCAGCGCGAAACGTACTGCAAGGCGCTGTCGGGCCTGCTCGCCTCGGATGTGATCCGCGCCCGCTGACCGCCGGTGTTATCGGCGAGCACCACCACGGGCTACGGCGAGCCGCTCGCTACCGGCCCAGCGAACCGGGCCTTCAGGCCCGGTGAGCGGCCGGTGAATATCGGCGGGAACCGCAGCGGGTCACGGCGAGGCGTTCGTTACCGGCCCAGCGAACCGGGCCTTCAGGCCCGGTGAGCGGCCGGCGTGTCGGCGAAGTACCACCGCGCGGGTGCGAAGCGCAGCGGGGGGTTCCGGGGGGTCGCCCCCCCCCGGGCCAACACGGCTACGAACTGAAGGCGGTGTCGAACGCGACCTGCGGCGGGTCGTAGTCGAAGCCGCGCAGGAAGGCGAGCGCGCTGGGCGCCCCGTTGAGCCGGTCCATCCCCGCGTCTTCCCATTCCACCGAGATGGGGCCCGCGTAGCCGATCGAGTTCAGCATCCGGAACACATCCTCCCAGGCCACGTCGCCGTGCCCGGCGGAGACGAAGTCCCAGCCGCGCCGCGGGTCGCCCCACGGCAGGTGCGAGCCGAGGCGGCCGTTCCGGCCGTCCAGCCGCTTACGGGCCTCCTTGCAGTCCACGTGGTAGATCCGGTCCCGGTACTCCCACAGGAACGCGACCGGATCCAGGTCCTGCCAGACGAAGTGGCTCGGGTCGAAGTTCAGGCCGAACGTGGCCCGGTGATCCACGGCCTCCAGCGCGCGGGCCGTGGTCCAGAAGTCGTACGCGATCTCGGTCGGGTGCACCTCGTGGGCGAAGCGCACCCCCTCGGCGTCGAACACGTCCAGGATCGGGGTCCAGCGCCGCGCGAAGTCCGCGTAGCCCGCCTCGATCATCGCGTCCGGGGTGGGCGGGAACATGGCGACCGTGTGCCAGATCGACGAGCCGGTGAAGCCCACCACCGTGTCGACCCCGAACGCGGCGGCAGCCCGCGCGGTGTCGGCCATCTCGGCCGTCGCCCGCTGCCGTACCCCTTCGGCGTCGCCGTCCTGCCAGATGCGGTCCGGGAGGATCGCGCGGTGCCGTTCGTCGATCAGGTCGCACACGGCCTGCCCCACCAGGTGGTTGGAGATGGCCCAGCAGCGCAGGCCGTACTTCTCCAGCAGGGCATGCCGGCCGGCCAGGTAACCGTCCTCGCCTAGCGCCCGGTCGACCTCGAAGTGGTCCCCCCAGCAGGCGAGTTCCAGGCCGTCGTACCCCCACGAGCTGGCCAGCCGGGCCACCTCCTCCAGCGGCAGGTCCGCCCACTGGCCGGTGAACAACGTGAACGAGTGCGGCATGGCATGAGCTCCGGGATGGGGGGCGGGCAGGGCAGAGTCAGGGGGCCTGGATCTTGGTCCACGCGCTGTTGTGCGCGGCGCTGGACGCCACGGCGTCGAGCACCCGCTGGACCTGGAGGCCGTCGGCGAACGACGGTTCCGGGTCGTCGCCGGCCGCGATGTCGGTGAGCAGGTCGCGGGCCTGGTGGACGAACGTGTGCTCCCAGCCCAGCACGTGCCCGGGCGGCCACCACGCCTCCAGGTACGGGTGGCTGGGCTCGGTGACCAGGATGCGCCGGAACCCGGCGGTGGACTCGGGCTCGGTGCGGTCGTAGAAGCTCAGCTCGTTCAGCCGTTCCAGGTCGAAGGCCAGGCTGCCGAGTTCGCCGTTGAGCTCTATGCTCAGCGCGTTCTTCCGCCCGGCGGCGACCCTGGTGGCCTCGAACACGGCCACCGCGCCGGACGGCAGCCGCCCGGTGAACGCCGCGGCGTCGTCTACGTCGACCGGGCCCAGCCCGGCATCGCTGCCGCCTCCCGCTACGGGCCGCTCCGTGGTGAAGGTGGCCGTCAGCCCGGACACACCCGTCAGGTGCGCACCGGACAGGTACTGGGCGAGGTCGACGGCGTGCGCGCCGATGTCACCCAGCGCACCGGACCCGGCGCGTTCGGCCTGCAGCCGCCAGGTCAGCGGGACCTCGACGTCGGTCAGCCAGTCCTGCAGGTAGGCGGCGCGGACGTGCCGCAGCGTACCGATCCGGCCGTCCGTGATCAGCCGCCGGGCCAGCGCGATGGCGGGGACCCGCCGGTAGTTGAACCCGACCATGGCCCGTACGCCGTGGCTGGCCGCCCGGGCCGCGGCCGCGGCCATCGCCTCGGCTTCGGCCAGCGTGTTGGCCAGCGGTTTCTCGCACAGCACGTGCTTGCCCGCGGCCAGGGCCGCGATGGCGATCTCGGCGTGCGTGTCGCCCGGCGTGCAGATGTCCACCAGCTGCACGTCGTCGCGTGCGATCAGCGCGTGCCAGTCGGTTTCGTAGTGCCGCCAGCCAAACCGGTGCGCGGCGGCCCGGGTGGCCGCGCCGTCCCGGCCCGCCAGCACGGCCATCCGCGGCCGCAGCGGCACGTCGAACGCCTGGGCCACGGTGGCCCAGGCCCGGGAGTGGGCCGCGCCCATGAACGCGTACCCCACCATCCCGATACCAGTGGTCGGCGCGTCCGGCCGGCTAGAGCGTGCGGGCATACGGATCCCACTCCTCGGGCAGCGGCGGCGGCATCACGAAGCCCGAATCTACCGGCTCGAACGCGGCGCCGGCCAGGGACGCCTGCACGGCCACCATCAGCTCGAGCACGTGCTCGCCCTGCTCACCGGAAGCCCGGTGCGGCTGGCCCGCGCGCAGGCTGCGGGCCATGTCCAGCACGCCCAGGCCGCGCCCGGCGGACGCTCCGGCGGACGGGATGACCTTCCAGTCGCCGTGTCCCGCGGCGTGGATGCGGATGTCGCCGTCGAACCGGTTCGGGTCCGGCAGGGCCATCGTGGCCTCGGTGCCGGTAATCTCCACGAACCCGTGCCGGGGCAGCGGCGAGTCGAAGCTGAACAGCAGCGAGGCGGCCGCGCCGCCGGTGTACTCGACCAGCGCGCCGACGTGGGTGGGCACCCCGACCGGGAACGTGGTGCCCGCCTTCGGCCCGGAGCCGATGACCCGGGTGGCCGCCGCGCGCCGCCCCACCGCGGCCACCCGCGAGGCCGCGCCGAAGATCATGGCCAGCGCGGAAAAGTAGTACGGCCCCAGGTCAAACAGCGGGCCGGCGCCCGGCTGGAACAGGAACTCCGGGCTCGGATGCCAGCGTTCCGGGCCTGGGCTCTGCATGAGGGTCAGCCCGGTCTGCGGGGTACCGATCACGCCCGCCTGGATGAGCCGGCGGGCGGTTTGCAGGCCGGCGCCAAGGACCGTGTCCGGAGCACAGCCGACCCGCACCCCGGCCCGTTCGGCCCCCTGGAGCAGCGCCCGGCCGGACGCGGGGTTGGGAGTCAGCGGTTTCTCGTTCCATACGTGCTTGCCGGCCCCGATCGCGGCCGTGGCCACCTCGGCGTGCGCGGACGGCAGGGTCAGGTTCACGACCAGCTCCACGCCGTCGTGCTCGAGCGCCTGGGACAGGGTGCCCGCGGCGGGCACGCCGTGCTTCGCGGCCTGGTTCTTGGCCCGTTCCAGGTCCAGGTCGGCGCAGCAGAGCACGCGCAGGTCCGGGAAGGCGGTGAGGTTGCGCAGGTACTCGTCGCTGATCGTGCCGCAGCCGACCACGGCCACGCCGAGCGGTGCCATCACCGGCCTCCGGCCGCGCCTGGCCGGCCCAACGCGCCTGACGGGCCCAACGCGCCTGACGGGCCTGACGGGCCCAACGCGCCTGACGGGCCCGACAGGCCTGACGGATCGGGGACAGCGGCCGCCGTACCGGCCAGGCCGTGGCTGACCAGCCAGGTGCTGCTGTCCCCGACCGCCGTCATCATGTCCGTGGCGCAGGCGTCGAGCTCGACGACCTTCCACTCCACCGCGGGCGCGGCGGCCAGGATTGCCGCGACCGGCATCTTCCCGGCTCCGACGGCCGTCATCGGGTCGTCCTTGGTCACCGGGCCGTCCTTGACGTGCAGGAAGCGGACCCTCTCCCCGAGACGGCCGAGCAGGGAGGGCACATCCTGGCCGCCCACCGCTGCCCAGTACGTGTCGACCTCCAGCAGCACGGCCGGGTCCAGCAGATCGGCCAGCACCTCCAGCGCCGGGCGCCCGCCGATCAGCGAGGACAGCTCGAAGTCGTGGTTGTGGTAACCGAGCCGCAGGCCATGGCCGGCCGCCCGCCGGGACGCGTCGTTGAGCTCCCGCGCCAGCGCGCGGACCCCGTCGGCGCCGGCGAACCGTTCGGGCGGCATATGCGGGACGATCACCGTGTCCGCCCCGACCGCCTGGGCGCCGCGGAACGCGGCGTCGGCCTGGTCACCGAACGGCCGCGCGTGCACGCTGCAGACAGCCAGCCCGGCGGCGTCGAGATCGGCCCGCAGGCCGTCCGGGTCGGAGATCACGTCGAACGGCTCGACCGCCCCGTAGCCGAACCCGGCGATGCGCCGCAGCACGCGGGCCCGGTCGTCCGCCAGTTCGTCCCGGACCGTATACAGCTGCACCGCCAGCGGATTACCCATGCCTCACCGTCCCGTCCCCAGGCCTTCCTGCTCCGGAGCTGCGGCGCCGCCCGCTCTCATGATTCCCGGCCCGGTCAGCTATAAATTTTTCGAAAAATTTATCGGCGGCGTCTGTGCTCAACGTACGGCGGGTGATTTTCTGGGTCAATGGCTTTTATCATGGCGTTTTCCGCCCAACTGGCAGACACAGCGGCGGAAGCAGCGGCGGGCCAGGCCGGTGCCTGCGGAGGCCGGGCGAGCGCTGTACTTTTCGAAAAGCATCATATTTGGCGGGAAAGGAGGGGCCGATGCGCCGCGGGGCGGGCCGCAGCACGCTGACCGGGATCGCGGCCGAGGCGGGCGTGTCGGTCTCCACCGTGTCCAAAGTGCTCAACGGCCGCACCGACGTTGCCCCGCGGACCCGGACCAGGCTCACCGAGCTGCTGCGCGGCTATGGCTACCAGGTCGCCGCGGGCCAGCGCTCCGGCGTGGTGGACCTGCTGATCGGCAGCCTGCACGGGCCGTGGGCCGAAGAGCTCATCCGCGGGGCCGTGGACGCGGCCCGCGAGGCCGGGCACAGCATCGTGGTCACGATGGTGGACGCCCCAGCCGAGTTCGGGCCCTGGCTGGACCGGGCCACCGAGCGCGGTACCGACGGCGTGCTCAGCGTGCTCTACCTGCCCGACGGGGCCGAGCGGCACCGGCTGGCCGCCGCGCACATCCCGCTCGTGGTCGTCGACCCGCCCACCGAGCCCGGCCGCGGCCTGCGGTCCGTCGGCACCACCAACTGGCAGGGCGGCATGGCCGCGACCCGCCACCTGGCTGAGCTCGGTCACCGCCGGATCGCCGCGATCGGCGGGCCGGAGCGCTTCTGGTCTGCGAACGCCCGGCTGGACGGCTACCGGACCGCGCTGATGCGCTGCGGCCTGCCCGTCGACGAGGCCCTGGTCGGACGGGGGGAGTTCGCCGCGGTCCCGGACGGCGGGACCCAGGCGCACCGGCTGCTCGATCTGCCCGACCCGCCCACCGCGATCGTGGCCGGGAACGACAACCAGGCGTTCGGCATCCTGCAGGCCCTCGGTGAGCGCGGGCTGCGCGCGCCGGACGACATCAGCGTGGTCGGTTTCGACGACGTCATCGCGGCCTGGGCCACGCCGCCGCTCACCACCGTCCGGCAGCCGCTGGCCGCGATGGCCGCCGCCGGATTCCGCATGCTCCGGATGGACGCCGAAAGCAGCCCGGCGCAGCCTCAGCACGTCGAGCTGGCCACCAGCCTGGTCATCCGCGACAGCACCGCCCCGCCGCGCTCTTAGCCAGGTGCGCCAGCCGCCCCAGGAGGGGCCGGGTGGCGGGATAGCCGAAACGGCCCGCTGCCGGAGCGACCGATGAATCTCAGCCCGGCAGACAGTCTTGGCTGGCATGACGGTACTGATGGAAGGAATCGTGTTCGGGGAGTCGCCGCGCTGGCACGACGGCCGGGTCTGGCTCTCGGACTGGGGCGCCCACCAGGTGATCGTGCTCGATCGCGAAGGTAGCCACGAGGTGGTGGCCCGTGTTCCCTCGTTTCCGATGTGCATCGACTTCCTGCCGGACGGGCGGTTGCTGGTGGTGGACTCGGCTTCGCGGCGGCTGCTGCGCCGCGAGCCGGACGGCTCGATGGCCACCCAGGCCAGCCTCGCGCCGATCTCCGAGAAGCCGTGGAACGAGATCGTGGTCGACGCGCACGGCAACGCCTACGTCAATAACATCAACTTCGACTTCCCCGCCGGTGCGCCCGTACCCGGCTTCATCGCGCTCGTCACCCCGGAGGGAACCGCCCGCCCGGTGGCCGACGACCTCGCCTTCCCCAACGGCATGGCCATCACCGAGGACGGCGCCACGCTGATCGTGGCCGAGTCCCACGGCAACCGGCTCACGGCCTACGACATCGGCCCGGAGGGCAGCCTGAGCCACCGGCGAACATGGGCGGCTACCGGGGACGACCACCCGGACGGAATCTGCCTCGACGCCGAGGGTGCCGTCTGGTACGCGGACGTCGCAAACCGCCACTGCGTGCGGATGCGCGAGGGGGGCGAGGTTCTCGGCACCGTCGAACTGGACCGAGGTGCCTTCTCCTGCACGCTCAGCCGTGATGACCAGCCACAGCTGTACGTCGTCAGCCAGGAGTTCGGCGGCCCGCAGACGGCGGAGCCAACGGGGCAGGTCGTGAAGTTCGAGGCCCCCGCACCCGGCGCCGGCCGGCCCTAGAGGCTGGTGAGCCTCTAGGGCAGCCCGTGCCTGCTGGTTCGTTGCGGCTTGCGTCCTCAATGTTGTATCAAGGCGGCGCTTGCAGGCTCTGCTCTGAGAGAGACCATACCGCGACAACCGTGCAGCGGAATTTACGGCGCGGCGGTGGCACCGGGATCTTCCGGCTCGGCCGGAATGGGGGACGCTGATGCGGATCTTGCTGGTGGCCAGCGGCTACAACAGCCTGACGCAGCGAGTACATGTTGAGCTGGCCGACCGGGGTCACGAGGTATCGGTTGAGCTGGCGCTCGGGGATGAGGTGCTGCGCGATGGGGTCCGCCGCTTTGACCCGGATCTGGTCATCGCGCCGATGCTGACAGCGGCGATTCCCGCAGACATCTGGTCGGGCTTTCCCTGCTTTATCGTCCACCCCGGACCTAGGGGTGACCGGGGGCCGTCCTCGCTGGACTGGGCGATCATGGGCGGTGCCGGGCGCTGGGGTGTCACCGTGCTGCAGGCGAACGCGGAGATGGACGCTGGCGACATCTGGGCCAGCGCGGAGTTCACGATGCCCGGCTGCTCGAAGAGCTCTGCGTACCGCAGCGAGGTGGCGGACGCCGCGGTGCAGGCCGTGCTGCTGGCCGTAGCCCGGTTCGCGGCAGGCCGCTACCGGCCGGAGCCGCTAGACTACAGCTGCCCCGACGTCACTGGGCAGTGCCGTCCGCCGTGTCGGCAGGCCGACCGCAGGATCGACTGGTCAGCCGATGCCACCTCGGTGGTGCTGGCCAAGCTGCGCGCCGCCGACTCCAGCCCCGGCGTGCTGGACGTGATCGGCGACGCCGAGTATTACCTGGTCGGCGGGGAGCCCGAAGACGAGCTGCACGGTGAGCCCGGATCGATCCTCGCCCAGCGAGACGGCGCCATCTGCCGGGCGACCACCGACGGAGCGGTCTGGATACCCCAGCTGCGCCGCCGCCCAGCGCCCGGCGGCCCGAAAACCGTCAAGCTGCCGGCCACGATGGCGCTGCGCGGCTCCCTGGCCGACGTCCCGCGGGTCCCAGTGCCGCTGGCCATGCCGCCGGGCCGGCGAACTTACCAGCAGATCAGCTACCACGAGGCCGGCGGTGTCGGCTACCTGGAGTTCTGCTTCCCTGGCGGCGCGATGAGCACCGGTCAGTGCCGCCGCCTGCTCGCTGCCTACCGGCACGCCCAGGCCCGGCCGGTGAAGGTCATCGTGCTCGGGGGGCAACGGGACTTCTTCGCCAACGGCATCCACCTGAACGTGATCGAGGCCGCCGAGAATCCTGCCGAGGAGTCCTGGCGGAACATCAACGCCATGGACGACCTGGTCGAGGCGATCCTGACCAGCACCGGCCAGCTCACCGTGGCGGCGCTGGCGGGTAACGCCGCGGCCGGCGGCCTGATGCTCGCGCTGGCCGCCGACCAGGTCTGGTGCCGGGCCGGCGCGGTCCTCAACCCGCACTACCGGCTGATGGGCCTGCACGGCTCGGAATACTGGACCTACACCCTGCCCCGCCGCGTCGGGGCAACCGAGGCCGCCAAGCTCACCAGCGCCTGCCTGCCGGTGAGTCCCGCGTCCGCCCTCCGGTCTGGGCTGATCGACCGGGTCATCGCCGCCGACCCGGCCGGCTACCGCGCGCAGGTCGCGGCCCTGGCCGAACAGCTGGCCCGCAGCCCCGGCCACCCAGCGCAGCTGGCCGCCAAGGCGCGGCAGCTCGCCGCGGCCGAAAAACACCGGCCGCTGGCCGCCTACCGGGCCGACGAGCTGGCCATCATGAGCCGTAACTTCTCCGGGCCGCCCGAACCATATGCCCGGCTGCGCCAGGCCTTCGTCTACAAGGAAAAGCCATCGCGCACGCCATCCCACCTCGCCCGCCACCGGACTCATCCCTGGCCAAGCCATCCCGGATGGTCCGAGACACTGCAGAAAGCCACCGTGGCGGCCCGATAGCCAGTTCCGTAGCGCCCGGTGAGGACGGAACTGGCAGGACGGCCAGCGGCAGCTCCCGGATCTCGATCAGGCCGGCCTCCCTTCGGCCGCTCACCGGGCACTAGGGCCGGACTCGCTGGGCCGGTAACGGTCGCCTCGCCGTCGCCCACGATTGATGCGAGTTCGTCTGTCGGCCATCGCCTGTGCGTAGAGTGCGCTGCTAGTAGCTCAGAGTTGGGAGCCCGTTAGTATGCGCAGGAGAAAATCGGCAATTCCGCGCCGGCGCTTTATGGTGAGCGCCGGCGTCGCAGCCACGGTGGCCGTGGTCAGCCGGCCTGGCCAGCCAGAAGCAGCGGCGGAAACGACACCCGCGGAGCCGCGTCACCAAGGGAGCATTCCGGCCATGTCCAGCCCAGCCCAGGCAGACGTTACCCATTTTCAGCCTGACGGCGGCATCAACGACGGGTACCTGGTCAATCAGCTCGCCGGCCACGGCCAGTCAATCGACAGCCTGGCTTTCATCACTTCTGTCCCCGGCGGGAACCTGGAACTGCTCGGCCGGGGCGGGGCCGGCACCTTCGTGAAGCTTAACTACCTGGACGGCGGCGGGAGCGAGCGTACCGGCCTCGCCGTCTCGACCGGGGCGGATAATCCCATCATCTCCGTCGCTCCCGAGGCCAACGGCAGCGCGTCGCTGGATCTGGAAAACAACGACCTGACCGGGGTCGAGACGGTTGTGCCGTCGCCGGACAACCATCGCCAGCTGAAACTTGACGGGCTGCTGGCCTTCACGCCCCAGCCCCAGCCGGCCGTTCCCGGCAGCGGCGGCGTCCTGTATGTAGATTCCGCGGATGGCGCGCTCAAATTCATGGGCAGTTCAGGCACGGTCACCACCATCGCTCCCGGGTAGTCACAACGAGACCCCGGCCGTGTCCCGGGCCGTGGAACGGGCCCGTTAATTCGCCGGCAGTTACCGGCTGGAGGCTTCTTCCAGGGCGCGGCGGACGAGGACCCGGGCCAGGTGCTGGCGGTAGGCGGCGCTCGCGTTGTTGTCGGCGGCCGGGCTGGTGCCGTCGGCGGCCAGGGCGGCCGCCTCGGCCGGGGCGGCCCCCTCGGCCAGAGCCTGCTCGGTGGCCGCGGCCCGGAGCGGGGCGGGGCCCATGTTGACCAGGCCGACCGAGGGCATCGGGGAGGCGGGCACGATCGGTGCCACTCCGTCGGTACAGAACGCGGTGATCGATGCGGTCGCCCATCTGGCGGCATATCGCCGCGCGCCGGATCGCTGCCCTGCCCGACCGGGCCGTGTTCGCCCTGGCCGACGCGTCGGCGGAAGACACCGGCATGCCCGGTCAGTCCGCGGACATCGTCACGGCCAGCCAGGCGATGCACTGGTTCGACCCGGGCCGGGCGCTGCCGGAGATTGCCCGGCTCCTGCGCCCGGGCGGGGTGCTGGCCGCCTACGACTGCGACTGGCCGCCCGCCGTGAACTGGCAGGTGGACGCCGCCTACACGGCGTACGAGGAGCAGCGCCTGGCGCTGGAGATCGGACGTGGCCTGCAGCCGTCCGCCTTGCGGTGCGCTGAATCCGCCTTGCGGTGCGCTGAATCCGTTCCGCGGTGCGCCGAATCCCCCACCGGTGCGCCGAATCCCCCGCGCCTCGCCGAATCCGCCGCGCCGAACCCGTGCGCCGCGCCTGCCCGCACGCCGCGCCGCCGACACCCTGTGCCTGGTCAGCGGGTTGCTTAGCTCGACCGCAGCAACCCTCAAACCGTTCGCCCGGCAAATAGTTGTGATCAAACAACTGTTTGCCGCTATGCTTGGGGAACGTGCGGAAATCGGCTGGGCAGGGACGCCCGGAGCAGGAGCCTACGACGGCAGACGGACAGCGGCGGAACGGGGCGGGCACCCTGTCCGGAGGCGCCGGGCCAGCCCCCAGAGGGCGGCGGCAGAGCGGCAGCTACAAGTGGGTGGCGCTGTCCAACACCACGCTGAGCATGACGATGGCGACGATCGACGCCTCGATCGTGATCATCGCGATGCCGGCCATCTTCCGCGGCATCCACCTCAACCCGCTGGCGCCGGGGAACATCAGCTACCTGCTGTGGATGATCATCGGGTACCTGCTCGTCCAGGCCGTCCTGGTGGTGACGCTCGGCCGGCTGGGCGACATGTTCGGCCGGGTGAAGATCTACAACCTTGGCTTTGTCGTGTTCACGATCGCGTCGATCCTCCTGTCCGTTGATCCGCTGATCGGCGCCAGCGGGGCCATGTGGCTGATCGGATTCCGCATCGTCCAGGCGTTCGGCGGCGCCATGCTGATGGCGAACTCCGCCGCCATCCTGACCGACGCGTTCCCGGCCAACCAGCGGGGCATGGCGCTGGGCATCAACCAGATCGCCGGCATCTCGGGCCAGTTTGTCGGGCTGCTGCTCGGTGGTGTGCTGGCCGCCTGGGACTGGCGCGCAGTGTTCTGGGTCAACGTCCCGATCGGCGTGTTCGGCACGATCTGGGCCTACCTGAACCTGCGCGAGGTCGCCACCACCCGGCGGGCGAAGATCGACTGGCTGGGCAACGTCACGTTCGCCCTGGGCGCCGGGCTGCTGCTGGTGGCGATCACCTACGGGATTCAGCCGTACGGCGGGCACCCCACCGGCTGGACGAGCCCCTTCGTCCTTGGCGGGCTGGCCATCGGCATCGTCCTGCTCGTCGCCTTCTGCTTCATCGAGCTAAAGATTCCCGAGCCGATGTTCGACATGCGGTTGTTCCGCATCCGGGCCTTCGCGGCCGGCAACCTGGCCTCGCTGCTCGGCGCGATCGCGCGCGGCGGGCTGCAGTTCATGCTGGTCATCTGGCTGGCCGGGATCTGGCTGCCGCTGCACGGCTACAACTTCGTGGACACGCCGCTGTGGGCGGGCATCTACATGCTGCCGCTGACCGCGGGCTTCCTGATCGCAGGGCCGATCTCCGGGATCTTGTCCGACCGTTATGGCCAGCGCCTGTTCGCGACGGCCGGGCTGCTCGTGGCCACGTGTGCGTTTGTCGGCCTGCTGCTGCTGCCGATCGTGTTCCCCTACTGGATCTTCGGGACCCTGATCTTCCTCAACGGGGTCGGGTCCGGGCTGTTCGCCTCGCCGAACACGTCCGCGATCATGAGCAGCGTGCCGGCGTACCGCCGTGGCTCGGCCTCCGGTATGCGGTCCACGTTCCAGAACTCGGGCATGTCGCTATCCATCGGCATCTTCTTCTCGCTGATGGTGGCCGGCCTGGCCAGCACGCTGCCCCGCACGCTGACCGCCGGGCTGCACAGCCAGGGGGTGCCCCTGGACATCGCGTCCAAGGTGGCGCACCTGCCCCCGGTCAGCACGTTGTTCGCGGCGCTGCTCGGCTACAACCCGATCCACAACCTGCTGGGTCCGACCGGTGCGCTGAACCACCTGTCCGCGAAGCAGGTGGGCGTGCTCACCGGTAAGCAGTTCTTCCCCAGCGTCATCTCCGGCCCGTTCCACCATGGCCTCGTGATCGTCTTCACCGCCGCGGCCATCATGTCGTTCATCGGCGCGATGGTCTCGCTGCTGCGCGGCAAGCAGTTCTACTACGACGACTCCGGTTCCGGCGCCGGGCAGGTGGCGGCCGCGACGGCGGCCCCGGCCCCGGCCGCCGCGGCCGCTCCGGCTGAACTGTCCGGCCAGGCTGAGCAGGTGGGCCAGGCTCGGCGCGGCGCTGAGCCGAATGGGACTCCCCGGGAGGCCGCGAACGGCCCGGCGGTCACCGCCGGGACCAGCGGGACCGCGAACGGGACCAGCGGCAACGGTCACGGAACGAACGGCAGCGCCAACGAGGCCGGCGGCAACGCTCACGGAACGAACGGCAGCGCCGTCCCGGCCCAGGCCAACGGAGACTCCGGGCACCCCACCGACGACGACGCGGCCGCCGGGTCCTCCCGTGGCCAGCGCCGATGACCTAGGCTGGCTGGCATGCCCCGTTATGAGTACCGCTGCCGCGCCTGCGGCTCCACGTTCGAGGTGACCCGCCCGATGAGCGAGTCCTCGGCCCCGTGTGCCTGCCCGGACGGCCACGACGACACGGTGAAGCTGCTGTCCACGGTCGCCGTGGGCGGCCGGAGCGCCAGCGCCGGCACCGCCCCGGCTCCGTCAGGCGGCGGCTGCTGCGGCGGGGCCTGCGGCTGCGGCAGCTGATTCCCGCCCAGCCGCGCGGCCCGGCCGGGCTCGCCCAGCCCGCCTAGTCCTGCTTGCGGGCGATCGCCTCGGCGAGCTGGGCCTTGGTCATCCGCGAGCGGCCCTGCACGTTCAGCGCCGCGGCACGCTCGTACAGTTCCTGCTTGCTGTGCCCCTCGTAATCCACGCCGCCGAACGTCTGGCCTTTATTGTGCCGCGCGTCCGGGTTCCTGGCCCGGGGATCGGACGGCCCTTTCCTTTCCTTCGGCTCCCAGTGGTCACCGGTCTTCTCGAACGAATGCTTGACCGCCGAGTACGCCACCCGGTTGGCCCGCTCCTCGTCCCCGTCGTAGGTCTCGACGGCGCTGTCGTGAGCCTTGGCGAAGGTCTCCTGCGCCTTCCTGGGCGACCGCCTGAGGGTGCCGGGCAGCTCGTCCTGTTTCGGCTGGCCGCTCTTGGTGGTCTTGGGCACGACGCCTCCTTGTGCTCCCGCCGTCCGTTTCCGGCGTGCAAGGTCACTTTCCGTACTGGCGCTGGTCAAACAGCCGACCCGCCGGAAACGCCGGCGAAACACTTCTGTCATGCCCGGTAACGAACGCGGAACATGCGCTGAGTACGGTGAGGTCGTGGCGGACATCTTCGACGGGTATCAGCCCGCGGAGGCCTGGGACGAGATGTTCTCGGGACCCGGGGAGCCGCGCCCGGCCTACGACGGCCTGATCAGCGCGCTGCAGCCGATGGATCCGGCCGAGCTGCGCTTCCGCGCCGATCAGCTGGCGCGGGTGTTCACCGACCGCGGCGTCACCTTCGACCTGGGTGGTGACGAGCGGCCGTTCCCGCTGGATCTCGTGCCGCGGGTGATCGACGCGCTGGAGTGGGACCTCATCGAGCGCGGCGTGCGGCAGCGCGTCCGCGTCCTGGAGGCGTTCCTCGCCGACGTCTACTCCGACCGCCAGGTGTTCGCGGACGGCGTGGTGCCCTGGCGGGTCCTGATGACCTCCTCCGGCTTCCACCGCCAGGTGGCCGGGCTGGTCCCGCCGAACGGCGTCCGCGTCCAGGTCGCGGGCATCGACCTGATCAGGGACGAATGCGGCCAGCTGCGGGTGCTGGAGGACAACGTCCGGATCCCGTCCGGGGTCAGCTACGTCATCGAGAACCGGCTGGCCATGACGCGGACGTTCCCCGGCCTATTCGCCGAGCAGCGGGTGAACCCGGTGGACGAGTACCCCTCCCGGCTGCTCGCCGCGCTGCGGGCCGCCGCCCCGGAAGGCGCTCACGATCCCGTCGTGGTCGTGCTCACTCCCGGCGTCAACAACGCGGCCTACTTCGAGCACGCCCTGCTGTCCCGGCTCATGGGCACGGAGCTGGTCGAGGGCCGCGACCTGTTCTGCACCGGCAACCGGGTCTACGTCCGCACCACCCACGGCCGCCGCCTGGTGGACGTGATCTACCGCCGGATCGACGACGACTACCTCGACCCGGTCCTGTTCCGGCCCGAGTCGGTCATCGGCTGCGCCGGCCTGATCAACGCGGCACGCTCCGGCAACGTGACCATCGCCAACGGGGTCGGCAGCGGCGTGGCCGACGACAAGCTCATCTACACCTACGTCCCCGAGCTGATCCGGTACTACTTCAACGAGGAGCCGGTGCTGCCCAACGTCGAGTCATACCGGCTGGACGACCCGGACATATGCCGCTGGGTGCTCGGCGAGCTGCCCCGGCTGGTGCTCAAGCCGGTGGACGGGGCAGGCGGCAAGGGCATCGTCATCGGCCCGCGCGCGGACGAGCAGACGCTGGCCGAGCTGCACGGCACGGTGGCCGCCAACCCGCGCGGCTGGATCGCGCAGCGGCCGGTCAGCCTATCCACGTCACCGGTGCTGATCGGGGAACGGCTGGAGCCCCGCCACATCGACCTGCGGCCGTTCGCCGTCAACGACGGCAACGATGTATGGCTGCTGCCCGGCGGCCTGACCCGGGTCGCGCTGCCGCGGGGGGAACTGGTGGTGAACTCCAGCCAGGGTGGCGGTTCCAAGGACACCTGGGTCATGTCCGGAGACAGCCAGCCGCCCGACCGGCCCGAGCCCTCTGCGTCCGCCCCCGCCCCCGCCCCCGCCCCGGCCCCGACCCCGGCCGCACCGCGCGGCCTGTTTCGGGACCGGCAGAGCGACCCGTTCCAGGGGCACGACCAATGAGCGACGATGGGCTGCTGAGCCGGATCGCGGAGATCCTGTACTGGTCCGGCCGCTACGTGGAGCGGGCCGACGACACGGCGCGCACCCTGGACGTGTACGTCCACCACATGCTGGAAGACCCGGACGTGGACGAGGACGCCGACTGCCGCGCCCTGCTGGACATCCTCAGCGTGCCCGCCCCGGAGGACGGCCCGATGGACATCGGCATGGCGCTGTCCCGGCTGGCCTACGACCCGAAGAGCCCGAGCGCGATCGCCGGCGCGATCCTCGCCGCGCGGGCCGGCCTGCGCAGCGTGCGGGACGTCGTGTCCAGCGAGATGTGGGAATGCCTGAACGTGACCGGCCTCGGCCTCACCTCGCACCGGCGCTCCGCCGAGCGGCTGGGCCCGCACGTCTACTTCCGGTACGTCCGCGAGCGGGCCGCGCTGTTCTTCGGGCTGGCCGAGTCCACGATGAGCCATGACGACGCATGGCGGTTCCTCATCCTGGGCCGGAGCCTGGAGCGGGTGGACATGACCGCGCGGCTGCTGCTGGCCCGCATGTCCGGCTCCCGGCACCAGCTCAGCTGGCTCACCCTGCTGCAGGCCTGCGGCGCGCACGAGTCGTTCATCCGGACCCACGGCTGGGCCAGTGAGCCGTCGCAGGTGGCCGAGTTCCTGATGCTGGACCGGCTGTTCCCCCGGTCGGTGCTGCACGCCCTGTCCACCGCGGAGCAGTGCCTGCTGGCGCTGGATCCCGAGGACGAGGCCCGTTCCGGCACCGGCGACCCGGCCCGGCGGCCGGTCGGGCAGCTGCGCATGCGGCTGGAGTACGCCGACCCCAATCAGGTCGAGGCGGAGCTGCCCGGGCTGGTCAGCTCCCTGCAGGGCGCCTGCATGGAGGCCAACGAGGCGATCACCAAGCGCTACTTCTCCTACGCCGCCCCGGTGGCCTGGGCGCAGGAGGGCTGACGGTGAGCTGGCGGATCGGGATCGTGCACACCACGCGGGTCAGCTACAGCGGCACGGCCCGGGCCTCCTACAACGAGGCCCGGATGACTCCGCCGACCATGCCGCGGCAGACGGCCCTCACGACCGGCATCCGGACCGGGGTGAACGCGCCGATCTGGACCTACCGCGACTACTGGGGCACCACCGTCAGCTCCTTTGACATCCAGGAACCGCACCACGAACTGCTCGTGCAGGCCAGCGCCACGGTGCAGACCACCGCGCCGCAGTCGCCCAAGCCGCCACTGGCCTGGCCGGACCTGCGCGAGCAGGCGGCCAGCAGCTACATCCTGGAGTTCCTGGGCGAGACCCACCGGACCACCCTGGACCCCGGCGTCGCGGCCGAGGTGACCAGCGAGGTGGCCGGCGCCGAGCCGGACGAGACGGCGCGCGGGATCGTCCGGCTCGTGCACGACCGGGTGGCCTACAAACCCGGCTCGACCGGGGTGCAGACCAGCGCGCTGGAAGCCTGGACGGCCCGGTCCGGCGTATGCCAGGACATGGCGCACATCAGCGTGGCCCTGTTGCGCGCGGCGGGGCTCCCGGCCCGCTACGTCTCCGGGTACCTGCACCCTGACCCCAAGGCCGAGCCGGGGCACACCGTCGCCGGGCAGAGCCACGCCTGGGCCGAGTACTGGACGGGGGAATGGGTCCCGGTCGACCCGACCAGCCTGGCGCCGGTTGGCGAGCGGCACGTGGTCCTCGGCCGCGGGCGTGACTACGCCGACGTCTCGCCGCTCAGGGGCATCTACAGCGGCGCGCCCAGCGTCGCGATGGAAGTGACCGTCGAGGTCACCCGGCTGGCTTAGCCGTCCTGGGCACTTGCCTGGGCGCCTGCCGTCGTCCCGGCGAACGTCGCCTGGTTGGGGTGCGGGATACCGATCGCCACCCCGAGCTGCCGCCACACTGGGTCCGAGGCCTTGATCTGGCGTACCTGACCGAGGCCGTGCACCATCTCGCAGCCGGCCGCGCTGACGGTGACCGGGGCGTACTGGTGATCTCCGGCCACGAAAGTGAGCCGGTAGGTGATGCCGAAGTCCGCGGGGCAGGCGACCTGCATGTGGGCCACCGGCGGCAGCGCGCACAGGCTCTGCACCACCGACTGGGTCCGCGGCGCACTGCTCACCTTCTCGGTGGCGGGGAACGTGAACCGCGCGTGGTTGCCGGGCAGGGCGTCCGAGCGCTGCACGGTCAGGCTGTCCACCTTGGTCGCCGCCCCGCACAGCCCTGACCCGCTGGCGGCCACGTTGCCGCTCGCCGTCGAGCTGGGTGAGGCCTTCGCCCCGGTTCCGGTCGTGGAACTGCTCCCGCAGGCCGCCACCGTGGCGGCGGCCGCCACGGCGAGCGCCGCAGCCGGGACCGTGCGGAAGGCCAGGCGGGACCGCCCGCCCGCCAGGGACGTGCGCTTGCGCGGCACGAGCATGCGTCTTCTCCGTTTCCCGGCCATGGGTACTTAAGGAAGTTCCCCCTGACTGGCCGCGTTGCGGATTGGACGCCGCTCCGCGCGCCACGGTTCCATCGTTGTCGCGAACGGCCGCTGTCGAACAGGCGCTGTGGCGGTGGGCGGCCGTCGTGGCCGTGGGGCGTCATTGGTGTGGCCGCCGTTGCCGTGCGTCAGATGAGACACGCGGCCGGTCTCGGATGCGCCAGCGCCGCCGCGCCGCTTCCCGTTACCTGGAAGGCACTGGTTGACGCGGAGCGGAGGAATGATCATGACCGTGCTGACGACCGGGCAGCGGCCCGGGGCTCCCCTTTCCCTGGCGGACGAACCACTGGATGACCTGGCCTCGGGGGCCGGGCCCCTGGCCGACGCCCAGGCGCAGGCGGTGCTGGGCGAGATGGCCGCCATGCTGCGGGACAGCAGACCCGGCGCCGGTTTCTGCGGGGCGGCCATCGCCGCGATCACGATCGGCACGGCCGTCGAGGCCACGGTGCTACCGCTTGTGTCGCGCACCGGACCGGGACTGGTCATCGTCGGGGGCCTGTTCGCGATCCTGGCCCTGTGCCTGCTGCGGACGGTGACGCTGCTGGTGGTGTCGGGCTTGCCGCTGGAGCAGGCCCTGGCCCAGCAGCGGCTCGCCGCCGGCGCGCCGCTGGACCCGAGGGCGCCGTGGGCCACCATCCCCGTCCCCGGGGCCGTGAGCCAGCCGGCGGCGCCGGGGGCCGGCGCGTGGAGCTGGAACCGCGCCTATCTGCTGCTCAGCCAGGCCCGGTACCGGGCCGAGCGCGTCCAGGCCGCGCTGAACTGGGCCCTGATCACGAGCGGGGTCTTCCTGGCCAGCACCGCCGCGCTGATCTTCATCCGGTGACGGCCCAGCCCCGCGGCGCCCCCGGCGCCCACCATCCCGGGCCAGGAAGTGACCACGCCGCAATTGTGCCCGGCGGAACGGTGGTCCATCGTGGGATGTGAGCGTTCACGTCCGGTGAGCGCCGGTAGCGGGCCGGGCACATCACTATGCACGACACAGGAACAGCCGCAGGCTTCTGGGGCCTGCTGACCGCGCCCGAGCGGGCCCTGCTGGCTTCGGCCGGGCGCACCAGCGTCTTCCCGGCCGGGGCCACCATGTGCGTCCAGGGTGATCCGGCCACCCACCTGTTCATCCTCACCAGCGGCTGGGTCAAGGTCGTCTCGGTCAGCCGGGGCGGTCAGGAGTGCGTGCTCGCGCTGCGCGGCAACGGCGAGGTCGTTGGTGAGCTGGCCGGCGAGGTGACCGGCTACCGGACCGCGACGATCTACGCCATCGGCCAGGTGCATTCGGTGGTGGTGCCGCACGACCGGTTCTCCGCTTTCCTGGACGAGCACCCGCCCGCGGCCCGCGCCTACCGAAAGATGATCACGCAGCGCTGGAGCGACGCGGCGGACAGCCTGCTGGCCCAGTCCACCGCCAGCGGCGCGCAGCGGCTCGCGCGGCTGCTGCTGGACCTCGCCGAGCGTCACGGCCGAGGTGACGGGGAACAGGTGATCATCGCGCTGCCGCTGTCCCAGGAAGAACTCGCGAGCCTCGTCTCGGCCTCTCGCGCCACGGTGACCCGCGCCTTCAGTAGCTGGCGGCGGCGGGGCGTGGTGCAGACCGGCCAGCACCTCGTCACGATCACCGACCTGGCCGCGCTGCGGCAGATCGCCGCCGCGGGCCGGTAGCGGCCGGGCTAGATTGTCACACTTCCTCGGGGCCCAGGAGGCTGGTGAGGATGCGATCGAGCGCTTCCAGGTCCGCGGCGGGCAGTTCGCGGACCGGCCGCGGGGCATCGTTCAGGATCCGTTCGGCCAGATCGGCCTGCTCGGCACCGTCCGGGGTGATCGCGACGATCTTGGACCGGCGGTCACCGGCCCGGACGGTCCGGGTCACCAGTCCGCGGCGTTCCAGGTCGTCCACCACGACCGTGGTGTACGGCGGATCGGTGCCGAGCGCGGCGGCCAGCTCGCGCATCGTCATCGGGCTGTCCACGATGCGGCGCAGTGCCTTGGCCCGGATGAAGCTCATACCGAGCGCGTCGCACACCTTCTTGCGGCGGTCATAGCGGTCGATGACCAGCGCTCGCATGGCCTGCCAGACCCGGGCCGCGGGGTCGGCCGCCTGCTCCGCCGGCATCGGGTCCGCCGCATTCCGGACAGCCCGCTGCTGCGCGTCCGCCCGCCCCGGGACGGCGGCCTCGCGGGCCGGCGGGGCCGCGGAAGACGAGGAAATGGTCATGGCACGCTCACCGGTGACCTTTCGTCGGCGGGCGACAGGCGTTCGGCGGTCCGGGTCGCCGTCCCGAGGGCCCAGGGTCCGGTCGTGACGAGGGCGAGGATGAGCGTCACGGCTCCGCAAGCCGCCACGATGAACCAGCCGGGCCGGCTGGCGTCCACAAATCCGGCGCGCATCCCTCCGTGCAGGTTAACGCTCAGCACCGAGCCCATCACCGCTACGCCGAGTGACGTCCCGACCTGGCGGCTCGTGGAGGCGACGCCGGCCGCGACACCCGCCTGCTGCCGGGGCATGCCGGATA
>Ga0302181_10000253_pt1 | contig 47448 bp, 42 predicted proteins | sample I_Palsa_E3_3_FD_198786 | JGI IMG/M metagenome (GOLD analysis project Ga0302181, IMG submission 198786) | Peat permafrost microbial communities from Stordalen Mire near Abisko, Sweden - I_Palsa_E3_3 | ecosystem: Environmental > Terrestrial > Soil > Palsa > Peat permafrost | place: Sweden...
GCAAAGCGAGAACTTGACAGACCCATGATGGGTCGTACCGCGGGTTTTGGTGTTTTATTGGCACAGCATCCCTGGGACCCGTGGCTTGACCGCGGGGCACTGTGCTGAAGGAGAGCGCCATGCCGGAAGCTCCGTACCTGCTGGGAATCGACTACGGCACGGGGGGTGTCCGGGTAGGGATCTTCGACCGGGATGGTTCGCCGGTTGACTTCGCGTCCGTAGAGGTCCTGACCCGCTACCCGCGATCGGGCTGGGCTGAACAGGACCCGGCGGGCTGGTGGTCAGGGCTGGTGCAGGCCGTGCGCAAGGTGCTGGCAAAGCGTCGGGTGCACGCCGACCAGATCGCCGGTATCTCGGCCGGCGCAACGTCCGCGACGGTGGTCGTGATGGACGGCCAGGCCCGTCCGCTACGCCCGGCGATCATGTGGATGGACGTCCGCGCCGCTGACCAGGCGGACCGAGTCGCCAACACGAAGGACCCGGCGCTGAAGTACAACGGGCACGGCCCGGTGTCGGCGGAGTGGGGCGTGCCGAAGGTGATGTGGCTGAAGGAGAATGAGCCAGCGACGTGGCGCAATGCGGCGCACGTGGTGGACGGCGAGGACTGGCTGATCCAGCGGTTGACCGGCCGCTGGGCGGCGTCGATCAACATCGCCGCGTCGAAGTACTACTACGACCGGGCCGCCGGCGGCTTTCCCGAGAAGATGTTCCGGGACGTCGGCATTGAGGACCTGTTGGAGAAGTACCCGTCGGACGTGCTGGACCTCGGCGCAGTCGTCGGGGGGCTGCGCGCCGACGTGGCAAAGGAGCTGGGCCTGAATGCCGATATCCCGGTGGCAGAGGGCGGCGTCGATGCTTACCTGGGCGCGCTGGGTCTGGGCGTGGTCGAGCCCGGCAAGATGGCGATGATCACCGGGTCATCGCATGTGATGATCGGCCAGTCGGCAGCGCCGATCTACGGCGCCGGCTTCTGGGGTGCCTACACCGATGCCCTGGTCCGCGGCCAGTACACCGTCGAGGGCGGGCAGGCCTCGACAGGTTCCTTGGTCGCGTGGTTTAAGAACGGCTACGCCGGCCATCAGGTCGCCGAGGCTAAGGAGCGCGGCATCGACCCGTATCTGGTGCTGAACGAGCAAGCAGGCAAGGTCCCGATCGGCTGCGAGGGGCTGGTCGGGCTGGACTATTTCCAGGGCAGCCGGTCGCCGCACAACGACCCGCTGGCCCGCGGGATGCTTTGGGGGCTATCGCTCGGTCACACTCCCGGTCACGTGTTTCGCGCGCTGCTTGAGAGCATCTGCTACGGCACGGAGACCGTCTTCCAGGCGATGCGCAGCTCGAATTTCGAGCCGCAGCAGATCGTGGTCACCGGCGGCCCGACGAAGAGCGACCTGTGGATGCAGATGCATTCCGACGTCTCGAACGTGCCAATCGCAATGACAAAGGTATCCGAAGGCTCGGTGCTCGGCTCGGCAATGCTCGCCGCGGTCGGGGCCGGCATTTATCCGGACATCCAGTCGGCCGCGGAGGGCATGGTGCACATCGACCGGGTTGTCGAGCCCGACCACGCCCGGCACGAAGAATATGCTTTCTACCTGGACAAGTACATCCGCTCGTACGCGGCAATGAAGGATCTCGTGCACGAGACGGTCAGACACCTCGGCAGCGCGGACCCGGCCGGCGCGTAGCCTCAGCAGAAGCGGCCCGGCGCCGCCTGAGTAGTGCTAAGCCGATGATGAAGGAGGCATCATGGCAATTAAGACAGCAGTGCCACGTAAGCCGGACACGTCTCACAGGGGGACATCATCACGGTGATCGCCGCGCTCGGCGCCGGGGTCATGGCCTCCGCCCTGGCGACTCCGCTCTGCGACAACGGCCACGAGGTCCATCTCGTCGGGACTCATCTCGACCGCGACATCATCGGCACGATCCAGCAGACGGGACGCCATCCCGGCCTGAACCTGGAGCTGCCGGCGGAAGTCACCGCGTATCAGCTGGAGGACATCGCGGCGGCATTCGAGGGCGCGGACATCGTGATGTCCGGGGTGAACTCGTTCGGCGTGGAGTGGGCCAGCGAGCACCTGGCGCCGCACCTCCGCCCCGGGGTGCCGGTCCTTTCGGTCACCAAGGGGCTGGCCGCCTCCGACAATGGCGACCTGCGGATCCTGCCGGACGTGCTCGCGCAGCACCTGTCGCCGGCCCTGCGCGCCCAGATCCCCTGGGCGGCGATCGTCGGGCCGTCAATCGCGGGCGAGGTGGCGGTGCGGCGGGACAGCTGCCTGCTGTTCGCCGGCAGCGACCAGCCAGCGGTGGACATGCTGGCCCGAACGTTCCGCACGGACCGCTACCACGTCTGGACGACGACTGACCTGGTCGGCGCGGAGGTCTGCGCTGCGCTGAAGAACTGCTTCGCCTTCGGGGTGGGCCTGGCCGAGGGGGTGCTGAAGGCGCGCGGCGAATCGGACAGCCCGTACCGCAATCACAACTACGAGGCGGCCCTGTTCGCCGAGGGGGCGCTCGAGACCAGCCGGATGGTGCAGGTCGTCGGCGGCAGCACCGAGACGCTCCTGCTCCTGCCGAGCATTGGCGACATGTACGTCACCAGCACCGGGGGCCGCAACGTCCGGGTCGGGCGGCTGGTCGGTGAGGGCATGAACTTCACCGCGGCGTGGGAGGCGCTGGACCGCATCACCCTGGAGGGTGCGGCCGCGATCCGCGTGGTCGGCGGTGCCCTGCCGAAGCTCACGGAGCGAGGAGTAATCGGCGCCGGGGAGTTCCCGCTGCTGCGCCACCTGCACGACGTGGTCAGCCTCGAGAAGCGGCTGGACATGCCGTGGAGCGCGTTCTTCGGCGGCGAGCAGGTGTCCTCCGGCGCGTGAGGGACCTCTGCCGCGTTGCAGCGATCGCTACAGCGTGCGACCGACAGCAGCCCTCGCGAGTCGCAGCGTCGTTGGGCGCGCTTGCCGGTCACCTTTAGCTGCGGGCTTGAGCCCTGAGGCGCGTTATGCGGGTTGATCTACTGTCCGGCCAGGCACGCTCGCATGCGGGTGTGGGCGGCGATGGTCGCGGCGGTGCGGGTGAGCAGGCCGCAGCTGGGGGCAGGGTCTCGTCGTTTGCGGATCGCCACGACCGGCGCACCTCCTAGGGGAGCCCCGTTGATCCCGCTGCACCGTCCGGCGTGTAATGGACGGACCCGACGTTGTATGGAGGCAGGCTCGATGATGTACCAGGTAGTGAACCCGGCCACCGGGAAGGTCGAAAATGAGTACCCGACGGCGACTGACGCAGAGGTCAGTGACGTGCTGGGGAGAGCCGAACGGGGCTACACCTCGTGGCGGCGGACTCCGATGGAAGAGCGCGCCGGGATCCTGCGCCGGGTCTCCCAGCTGTATCGCGACCGCTCCGCCGAACTGGCCGCGATCATCACCCGGGAGATGGGCAAGGTCACCAAGGCCGCAAGGGGTGAACTGCAGTTCGTTTCGGCCATCTACAAGTACTACGCCGACAACGGCGCGGCGCTGCTGGAGGACCAGCCGCTGGCCTCTAACTTGCCGGGCACGGCGTGGGTGCGCAAGTCCCCGATCGGCGCGCTGCTGGGCATCATGCCGTGGAACTACCCGTATTACCAGGTAGCCCGGTTCGCAGCGCCGAACCTGATGATCGGCAACACCATCGTGCTCAAGCACGCGCCGCAGTGCCCGGAGTCAGCCCTGGCCATGGAGCAGTTGTTCCGCGATGCCGGGCTGCCAGAAGACGCCTATATCAACATCTTCGCGAGTAACGAGCAGGTCGCCGGCATGATCGCGGACCCGCGGATCGCCGGGGTGTCGGTGACAGGCAGCGAGCGGGCCGGGTCGGCCGTGGCCGCTGTGGCCGGGCAGAACCTGAAGAAGGTTGTGCTGGAGCTTGGCGGCTCGGATCCGTTCATCGTGCTGGACGGTGCCGATCTGCCGAAGGTGGCCAGGACGGCAGCAGCGGCCAGGATGGAGAACGGCGGCCAGGCCTGCAATGCATCCAAGCGGATGATCGTAGCCGACGGCATCTACGACGACTTCCTGCGCGAGTTCACGGCCGCGATGTCCAGCTACGTGACCGGGGATCCGACCGACCCGGCGACGAGCTACGGGCCGCTGTCCTCGGAGCAGGCGGCGCGCAATCTGATGGCCCAGATCGACGACGCGGTCAGTAAGGGCGCAACGGTCCACCTCGGAGGGCATCGCATCGACGGGCCGGGCGCATTCGTGGAGGCGACCGTGCTATCGGGCGTGACCCCTGAAATGCGGGCCTACCGGGAGGAGCTGTTCGGCCCGGCCGCAGTGGTCTACCGGGTGGCCGGCGCCGATGAAGCGGTGGAACTGGCTAACAGCAGCGCGTTCGGGCTCGGCGGAGCCGTCTTCTGCAGCGACGAGAAGCTGGCCGTGGAGGTCGCCGACCGGCTCGACGTCGGGATGGCCTGGGTCAACACTGCCGAACTCGGCGGCCCGGAGCTACCCTTTGGCGGCACCAAGCGATCCGGTGTCGGCCGCGAGCTCGGCCCGCTAGGCATCGACGAGTTCGTCAACAAGAAGCTCATCCACACGCCGCCCGCCGCGCAGTGATCGTCCCCGTGACCGCAGCCTCACGGCTGGAGCGGACACTGGGCTCTGGCGATGGTCCGCATCAGCCTGAACGGTCCGGCATCTGCTCTGCCAGCGCTGCCCGCCACGGGGGCGGGTCGAAGGGGTCGGCAAAGTACTGGGTCTCATGGGTGACGAGGTCGCCGGAGAACTCCATGATGCTCACCGAGTGGGAGGGCACGCCGTCGTAGCTGATGACGCACTCGCTGACCCACAGGTCCCCGTTGCCGCTGATCCGCAGCACGGTAAAGTGCCGGTCCGCCGGATGGCCGCCGCGTTGCGCCGCAATGGTCGCGCGGCTGCGGAACCGTTCCCCAGATTGGGGGTAATCCAAGATTGCGTCCGTCGCGTAGATGGCGTGCTCGGCCGCGCTGTCCCCCTGCTCGGAGGCCCGCCAATGCTCCATGATCCTGGCCCTGCCCTGGGCGTCACCGTCCATCGTCTCGCTCCTCAAGTCCGGCGGGCGGGCTCCGCTGTGCACGCCTGGGACCGTCATTGGCTCGCCGTCATTGACGTTATCCCAGCCGGAGCGACAGCAGGAAGCTGGCCACCGCGCGGCACCTTGGCAAGCCGACGCGAGACTGCCCGCCGGCCATGCAAGTAAGGGGCACAGATCACCCTGACTGGCGCGCCGCAGTAAGCCACTCCCGGCGGCAGGGAAGTTGTCGACGGCGTCGCGGGGGATCTCTATGCCAGTGCTGTTGAGCGTATGGCTTCCTTGATCTCGTCCGCTGACGGGAGCCAGGCCCGTTCAAGGCGGGGAGCGTAGGGAGCCGGCGAGAAGCGGGCAGCCACCCGCTTAAGAGGGGCATCGAGGTGCCAGAACCCGTCTTCCGCGCACAACGCGACGATCTCAGCGCCCACTCCGAAATCCTTTACCGCCTCATGAACGATGACGATTCGGTTGGTCTTGGCCAGCGAAGTCAGGATGGTATCCCGGTCGAGAGGCTGGATGGTGCGCAGGTCGATAACCTCAGTGTCTATGCCCTCGGCGGCCAGTTCCCCGGCGACCGTCAGGACGGTGCCGAGGATCGCTGAGTACGACACGACCGTGACATGCTGGCCGGGTCGGACCACTCTGGCCTTGCCCAGCGGGATGATCAGGTCGCGAGGCGGCCGGGTGCCCTTGCGCCCGTAGAGGAGGCGGTTCTCGATAAAGATCACAGGATTCGGATCCTGGATAGCGGCACGGAGAAGGCCGTAGGTTTCCCAGGGAGTGGCGGGCATCACCACGGTCAGTCCCGGTATGTGGGCCAGGATCGCTTCAAGGCTCTGGGAATGTTGGCTTCCCGATGAGCGGCCAGCGGCGAACTGCGTCCGGATCGTCAGGCCCAGACTTGCCTTCCCGCCAGTCATGAAGTGCAGCTTGGCCGCCTGATTCATGACCTGGTCGAGGGCCACACCGATGAAGTCCAGGTACATTAGCTCCACCACGGGCCGCATTCCTGCCATGGCCGATCCGACAGCTAGCCCCACGATGGCCGTCTCCGAGATTGGCGTATCGATTACGCGTGCGGGCCAGCGCTCAGCGAGGCCGCGGGTAAGCGCGAATACATTTCCTCCTTGGCCGACGTCTATCCCGGCGACGAATACTGAGGGGTCAGTGGATAGTTCCTGCTCAAGGGCATCGTGGACTGCGTCCATAGTGCGGAATATGTCTTCGCCGACTGGCGGTTGCGGGTCGGGGTGCTCCCGGCGGGGCGCGAGCATGAAGGCGCTGAGATCTGTCGCAGGATCAAGCTCGCTGGCCGTCGTGGCGGCCTCAACCGCCGTGTCTATTCGCCGGCGGACGTCAGATTCGATCTCCGTCAGCTGCTCCGCGGCTGTCCCGGACGCGAACAGCCTTTCCCGCGTGATCAGGAGCGGGTCGAGGTCCTTCCATTTATCCACTTCCTCCTTAGTCCGGTACCGTTCGGGATCGCCCTCGTAGTGGCCGTGCCATCGGTAGGTCTCGGCCTCGACCATAAACGGGCCCTGGCCTCGGCGGGCTCTTGCGGCCAGATCGGTCACCAGCTGGTGCACGGCCTCGACGTCATTGCCGTTAACCTGGGTGCAGCTGATGCCGTAGCCGGCCGCGCGTGTCCGGAGCGGGACCGGGTGTTGCGTCTCGGCGGCAGAGAACTCGGCATAGTGGTTGTTCTCGCAGAAGAATATGACCGGCAGACGCCACAGCGCCGCCAGATTCACGGACTCATGAAAGGCGCCCTGCGCGACAGCGCCATCACCGAAGAATGCGACTACGGCGCTTGACTGCTGCTTGAGACGAACCGCCAAGGCTGCGCCGGAAGCGATGGGTAGGCCGGCCGCAACGATTCCGTTGGCGCCGAATATCCCGAGGCCGGGATCCGCGATGTGCATGGAGCCGCCAAGCCCGGCGCACGTGCCGGCGGAGCGTCCCATGAGTTCCGCGAACATGCCAGTCATGTCAAGCCCCTTGGCGATGCAGTGGCCATGCCCGCGGTGGGTGGAGGTAATCACGTCGGCCTGAGTGAGGGGAGCGCAGGCCCCAACTGCGGCCGCTTCCTGGCCAAGCGATAGGTGCACGAAGCCGGGAATCTTCCCCTCTCGAGTCAGCCGGGAGACACGCAGTTCGAACTCACGGATTTCGACCATGGTCCGGTAGAGCTTAAGCAGGGATCGCGTCTCCAATGTCGGCCTCCTTCGCGCGGGGGCGCGTTGACCCCCCGCAACCTGAAGAGTAGTGTACCGACCGACCAGTCTAGGGAGGGGCGGCCGCGCTTCCTCTGGCACGCAGGGGAGAGATGAGCATTCAGTTGCCAGATTCCTTCCCCGCGTCGAGTTCGGTGGCGGGCAGGCGAGTGGTGCTGACCGGTGCTAGCGGGGGCCTTGGCCGGGTTCTGGCCCTGGCTTTCAGCCAGGGCGGCGCACGTGTGGCGCTGGTGGCGCGGAACCAGGGCGCCCTTGAGAAACTAGCGGGCTCGCTTCCTGGAGAATCACTGATCTGCCAGGCGGACGTCAGTAATGCGGCAGATAATGACCGCGTCGCGGAAGTTGTGACGCAGGCCTGGGGCGGAATTGATACATGGATCGCCAATGCCGGCATTTCCCCAGTTCTGGAGTCCGTTCTCGACATGAGCCCGGAAACCTGGCGCCAGGTGCAGCAGGTCAATCTTGACGGGGTATTCCACGGAGCCAGAGCAGCCGCCAGCCAGATGATAGGCGTCGGGCAGGGCGGGCGCATTGTGGTAACCACCTCAGTTCTGGCCGAGCGGCCCCGGCAGGGACTGTCCGCCTACTCCGTGTCGAAAGCTGGGGCCACCGCCTTGGTGAAGGCGCTGGCGATGGAGCTGGGCAGCCATGGCATCACGGTTAACGCGGTTGCGCCGGGGTGGTTCGACTCGCCACTAACGTCCTTCTGGACGAGGAACCTGAATCGCAGTAAGGAGATCACGGATCACACGGCAATCGGCCGCTGGGGGCTCAGCGAGGATCTTCCGGGAGTCTATCTGTTCCTGGCCTCCGACGCTTCTGCCTTCGTGACCGGATCGGTACTCACGGTTGACGGCGGCTACCTATGCCTATGAGGGCGCTTGTGTGGCGGCCCGGACCGTCACTAACTTACGAGATGGTGCCGGAGCCACCCCCGCCCGGCCGGGACCAGGCCATTGTGGAAGTCGCATTCTGCGGTATCTGCGGTACCGACGTCTCCGAGTACACGCATGGCCCGGTGATGATCCGGCCGGGGCCGCACCCGCTCACCGGAGCACGGCCGCCCATGATCCTGGGCCACGAGTTCAGCGGCCGGGTGGTAGCGACGGGGCCGGGCGCCGAGCGGCTCCGAGCCGGCCAGCGCGTCGTGACCGATCCGTGCTGGCGTTGCGGCCAGTGTTACTGGTGTCGGCGGGGGGACTACCAGATCTGCAAGGTCGGCGGATCCGTTGGGCTAGCGTCCGACGGGGCTCTTGCGCGTTATGTGACAGTGCCGACGGAAGGCCTGGTGCCGCTGCCGGATTCGGTGGATGACCAGACAGCGGCGCTTACCGAGCCGCTAGCGGTCGCGCTGCATGCGGTGGGCCGCGGCGAGGTAGGCGCTGGCTCGCGTGTCCTGATACAGGGATTCGGTCCCGTCGGCGCCGCAGTCCTGCTTGCCGCGCGGGCACGGGGCGCCGAGGATGTCTTCGTGAGCGAGCCGTCCGCTGGTCGCCGGCAACTCGCCGGGAGTATGGGAGCGTCGGCTGCGTACGACCCTGCTGCCTGCTCGGTGCGGACTGAGGTCTATCGGGAGACCGGGAAGGTCGGACCTGACGTGATCTTCGAGTGCACGGGAATACCCGGGCTCCTCGAGGAGTCGGTCAGCTCGGTCCGCAAGGGCGGCAAGGTCGTCATGGTTGGCATTGGCCACGGGAACGCCCAGCTGTCCGGCTGGCAGATCGTGCCCTACGAGCGGGAGATCATCGGGTCGCTGGGATACCGGAACGACCTGCCGAGGGTCGTTGAGCTGCTGGCGTCGGGACAGATTGACCCGCGGCCGCTGATCACGTCTGTCGTCAGCCTGCGCAGCGCGATCTCCGGTGCCTTTGACGTGCTTGCGGGCGGCGGAGGCAGGGAGATGAAAATCCTCATCGACGTGCAGGCTTCATGATGGCGGACTCGGGCGTGGCTGCCATCGTGGGGGTCGGCCAGACCGACCTCTCGTCAAACAGCGGGCGCAGCACGACAATGCTCCTGTTCGAGGCCACTCAGGCGGCTATCGCTGACGCGGGGCTCATCGCCAGCGCCATCGACGGCGTGATTCCTTATCCTGGCGGACCGTCAGCCGAGGATATCGCCTCTGTCCTGCGCCTGCCCGAGGTCACCTTCACCGCCACCCCGCATTTGGGCGGGGCCAGCAGCGTCAGTGCCCTGGGACTGGCCAAGATGGCCATCGAGACGGGCGAGGCTACCTGTGTCCTCGCATTCGTAGCGCGGAACGGGCGCTCGGAGTCGCCGATTGCCCGGCGCGTTGAGACGCTTCCCGGCCAGCATCTCAAGAACGCTCTGGAGATCCCACTCGGCCTCAGCACCCCAGCGCAGTGGTACGCGCTGATGTGTCGTCGGCACATGTTCGAGTTCGGGACCACGCGGGAAGCCCTGGGACGCGTCGCTCTGACGATGCGAGAGAATGCTCAGCTGAACCCCGAGGCCCAGATGCACGGCCGTCGGCTGACTTTTGAGCAGTACGCCAGCTCAAGGGTCATCGCCGACCCGTACTTGCTGATGGACTGCTGCCTGGAGTCGGACGGGGCCAGCGCCGTGATCGTCATGGCGGCCCGGACCATGGACGACCGCCCGCACCCGCTCGCACTGCTGCTAGCCGTCAAGCAGGGCCATCCCGACTCACCAGACGACCTGTCCGGCCGCCGTGATCTCTTCGACACCGGACTCACCAGGGCCGCTCCCCGAGCATTCGCGGCGGCGGGCCTGCGCCCTGGTGAGATCGACATCGCGATGATCTATGACTGCTTCACGTTCGAAGTTGTCCAGCAGCTGGAAGAGGCCGGGTTCTGCCCGCGGGGTGAGGGCGGAGACTTCGTGCTGGAGGGGCGCATCGCACTTGACGGCGGCCTGCCGGTGAACCCGCACGGCGGGCTGCTATCAGCAGGGCACCTGGCAGGGATGAACCACGTAGTGGAAGCAGTGCGTCAGCTTCGCGGCGAATGCGGGATCCGACAGGTCAACAATGTGGCGCACGTTGCCGTGACTGGCTGGGGCGGCCTGGGTGACGGCGCGATGGCGATCCTCGGGACAACTCGGTGATCCCGCTATCCGAGGTCTCCGCCGGGGAGCACCGGGATCTAGAAGGTTACTGGCTCGGCCTCAGAGCGGGCGAGCTTCGAGCACCCCGGTGCCGGAACTGCGGGCGCTATTCATGGCCCCCCCGCCCGGCGTGTCCCTGGTGCAAGTCGAAGGAACTTCAGTGGGAGCTGCTCCCCGCGCATGGCCGCATATTTACGTGGACCGTAGTGCATCACACGACTCTTGAGGAGTTCAAGGAGCTCATCCCTTACACCGTGGCCCTGATCGAGATCACCAGCGCGGACATCCGTGTGATAGGCCACGTGCGGGCAGATCCTGCCGCCGTAGATTTCGGGCAATCAGTCACCTGGGTTGTCGATACGACGGACCGCGCGGTGCCTGGGGTGTTCTGGATTCCCGATGAATCCAGCCTGGGAGGTGCCTAGAGCTGATGGCTAGCCTCTTCGAGGGCAATGCATCCGAATGGGTAGGCAAGGTATTTACTGCCGAGCCGTATCCCGTCACATCCGTCGATATCGCTAAGTTCGCGATCTCCCTCGGCGTCCGCGACGCGATCCACTTCGATCGTGCTGCTGCTCGTCGGCTCGGTTACCCGGACGTGGTCGCCCCGCTTGGCTATTACGTGGTCGTCCGCCTGAGCCGCCCCCATCTGATCGACATCACGTGCCTAGCGAGGGACGGAACGTCCGACTACGACATGCCGCCGAGCCGGACCACGACTCGGATGGCGGGCGAGACCCTCGTCGAGTTCCGCCGCAGTATTACCGCAGGTGACCGGATAACTCTCCGGCAAGAGATCACCGGCGTAGAGGAGAAGCAAGGACGTTCCGGGCCGCTTGGCGTCGTCCGGTACGAGTTCTCCTATCTGGACGCAGGCGAGGAAGAGATGATTCACGAGACGTACTCGAGGCTGGTGCGATGACTGGCCTCCCGGACGCTAGCGCTGATGCGCCCGTCATCACTGCGCTGCAGGCCAGGCCTGATCCCCTGCAGCTCTTCTGCTTCTCGGCAGTGACATGGAACCTGCACCGGATCCACTATGACCTCACTTATACCCAGGGCACCGAGAACCTGCCGGACCTGGTAGTCCCAGGGCCGATGCAGGGCGCCTGGCTGCTCCAGGTCGCAGCCACGGCGGCCGCCGCCTGGCCGGGGCGCGTGGAGAGCTTCAGTTACCGGAATACTCGGGTGGCCTATGTCCATCAGCTGCTGGCGATGGAGGGGACGGTCATCTCGTCGGACGGCACGCATGCCGCGCTGTCCCTCTGGGTTCGGCTTGAGGACGGGACGCGGACGTGCGAGGGAGTGGCACGTCTGCGGCGGCGGACGGGCGCCCCCGCGCAGCCCGACGTCGCGTCGCCCGGCGTCGCACCAGCAGGAGGAACCTGACATGGACTTTGAGCTGACCCCTGATGAGCGGGCACTGGCAGACCTGTGCCGGGAGTTCGCCGAGCGGGAGATCGTCCCCCGTGCGGCACAGTGGTCCATTGAGGAGAAGTGCCCGACCGATGTCCTGCGGAAGATGGGACAGCTCGGCCTCCTCGGGCTACTCGTCCCGGAAGAGTACGGCGGAGTGGGCGTGTCCACTGTCGCCATGGTGGCCGCCATGCAGCACATCGGAAAGGCCGATCAGTCGCTCGCCGCGGCGTGGCAGGCGCATCTGACCATCGGCAGCCTGCCACTCCTGAAGTTCGGTACAGAGGAGCAGAAGCAGCGCTGGCTGCGCCCGCTCGCGGAGGGCGCTGCCCTCGCCGCTTTCGGCCTGACCGAGCCTAACGCGGGCTCCGATGCCGGAGGCATCGAGACGACTGCCCGCCGGACGGCGGACGGCTGGGTTCTCAACGGCCGGAAGATGTTCATATCGAATGCCGGCACCGACATGAGCTTCGGCGTGACTGTGCTCGCGCGCGTGGTGGAGGACGGGAGCAAGCTCGGCTATGCCAGCTTCGTCGTAGAGCGCGGGACGCCGGGTTACACGTGGGGTCCGAAGCTGCAGGGGATCGGTTGGCGTGCGCTGGACAGCCGGGAACTCGTCTTTGACAGCGTCTGCGTGCCAGATGACCAGCTCGTGGGCGATGCGGACCGCGGTCTCGGGCAGTTCCTCGAGGTTCTGGAGACGGGCCGGATCTCCGTCGCGGCACTGTCCGTGAGCTGCGCGCAGGCGGTCCTGGACATGTCCCTGGCTTATGCGCGTACGCGCACTCAGTTCGGTCGGCCGCTCAGCAAGTTCCAGGCAATCCAGTTCAAGCTCGCCGACATGGCGACGGAGACCGAGGCGGCCAGGCTGCTAACCTTCCGGGCCGCCGCGTTGCGCGACGCTGGGAGGCCGTTCCGGAGGGAGGCGGCGATGGCCAAGCTCAAGGCCAGCAGAGTCGCGCAATGGGCGGTCTCCGAGGCCGTCCAGATTCATGGCGGCTACGGCTACATGATGGAATCACCGGTGGCGCGATTCTATTGCGATGCCAAGGTGCTGGAGATCGGCGAGGGAACCAACGAGATCCAGCACCTCGTCATCGCGCGTGACCTGATCGCAGCATCGGCATGACCGCCGGACGGGAGCCGTGGACCTGGGACATTAACTGGGCTTCGACGCTCGCGTATCACGCGGACCGGTCGCCGGGACGGACTGTCGTCCGGTTCGGCCAGGACGCACTGACCTACGCTGACCTGTACCACCGGGTGCGGCGGCTCGCAGCAGGTCTGACGGCCGCTGGAGTGCAGCAGGGCGATGTCGTGGGCCTGCTGGCCGACAACTCGCCAGAGTTCCTGGAAGTCATGCTGGCCGTCAACTACGTCGGCGCCATCGTCATGCCGGTCAACACTCGGCTGACGGACACGGAGATCGCCTACATACTCGGCCACTCACGGGCGCGGATGCTGATGGTGGGGGCCAGCAGCGACGCGCTGGCGCAGCGCGCGGTGTCGAAGGCGGGGACCTCGCTGCACTGCGTCAGCATGAGTAGCCCGGCGACCGGCGAGGGTGCTGCCTCGGGCTGGCAGGCCCTGGCCAGCATCCGGACGGGCCCGCCAGCTGGCGGGCCCGTCCGGATGGCCCCGGATGACCAGCACCGGCTCATGTACACCTCGGGCACTACGAGCCGCCCCAAGGGCGTCATGATCAGCCACGGCAACCTCTTCTGGAAGAACGCCGGGCATTCGGTAGCTCTCGGCCTGACCCGCGATGACGTCGGGCTCGTATGCGGGCCGCTCTACCACGTCGGGGCTCTTGACCTGACCGCCACAACCCTCCTGCACGTGGGCGGGACCCTCGTCATACAGCCCAGGTTCCGGGCCAGCGACGTCATCGATGAGCTCGGTCAGGGTGCCGTGACGACCGTCTGGCTGGCCCCGGCGATGCTCAACGCCGTCCTGGCCGAGCCCGGCGTTGGGGACCAGGACATGTCTTCCGTGCGGATCATCGTGGGCGGCGGTGAGAAGATGCCGGAGCACCTCATACTCCGCCTGCAGGCCGTGTTCCCGAACGCGTGGTTCGCCGACGCATACGGGCTGACCGAGACGGTGTCCGGCGACACGTTCCTGGACGCCGACAGCACCATGTCGCGCCGCGGCAGCGTGGGCAAGGCGGTCCCGTACCTGGACGTGTCGATCTGGGATCCCGGCACGCGACAGCCGGTGCCAGCCGGCCAACCTGGGGAGGTTATGCTCCGTGGCCCCAAGGTCTTCGCGGGCTACTGGGAGAACCGCGAGGCGACCAGCGAGGCTTTCACCGACGGGTGGTTCCACACCGGCGACATCGGCGTTGCGGACAAGGACGGGTACCTGTACATCGTCGACCGCCTGAAGGATGTCATCATCTCGGGCGGCGAGAACGTCGCCAGCTCTGAGGTCGAGCGCGTCATCTACGACTACCCCGGCGTTCACGAGTGCGCGGTCGTGGCCCGGCATGATGCCCAGTGGGGCGAGGTTCCCGTCGCGTACGTGGTCATGGCCGGGGTAGGTCCGGCCACGGAGGCTTCGATCATCGAACACTGCCGACAGGCGCTGGCGCGATTCAAGGCGCCTAAGGCGGTCTTCTTCGCCGACGTGCTGCCGCGTACGTCATCGGGGAAAGTACTGAAGCGCGCGCTCCGTGAGATGGCAAACGGCCAGTGACCGCGAGCAGCACGGACTGGGCGGAGACAGGGCCGGAGAAAGTCGCCGACGGCATATACCGGATCCCGCTGCCGCTGCCCAGCGACTCGCTCAGGGCCGTGAATGTCTACGCCATGCTGACGCATCAGGGCATAACGATGATAGATGGTGGTTGGGCGCTGGCCGACAGCGAGAATGCGCTGAGTGCCGCTCTCGGGCAGATCGGGATGGGCATGGAGGATATCCGGCGGTTTCTCGTCACGCACTGTCATCGTGACCACTACACCCAGGCCATTGCCATCAGGCGGAAGTTCGGCCCTGAAGTCGCCATCGGGATAGGCGAGAAACCGAACCTCACCCAGGTGATCTCCGATGCGAGTCGTGCCCGGCGTCCTACCTCGGCCAGGGCGGCGATCCTGCGGCGGGCTGGCGCCATCGCCCTGGCGCACGACTTTGAGCGGACGACTGGTCAGAGCAGCTATGCAGCCGAGTGGGAGCTACCTGATCGGTGGCTGGATTCCGGTGCCCAGTTGGAGGCTGGCGACTGGGTTCTCCGAGTGATAGAGACGCCCGGCCACACCCGCGGACATGTCGTGTACCACGAGGAAAGCAGCCACCTCCTTTTTGCGGGCGACCACGTTCTGCCACGAATCACTCCCTCCATCGGCTACGAGCCCACTCAGGCCCGGTACCCGCTGCGGGATTACCTGAGCTCGCTGGAGCTGATGCTGACGCTCCCGGACGCGCTCCTCCTGCCCGCGCACGGGCCGGTCGCGCCGAGCGTTCACGCTCGGGTGGCGGAATTGCTCGATCACCATAGCCAGCGGCTAGCGGACGCCTGCAGTGCTGTCGGGCGGGGCGCGGGGACGGGCCTTGAGGTGGCTCAGCGACTGACCTGGACCCGGCATGAGCGCAGCCTCGGCGAGCTCAGCATCTCCAGCCAGGTGATGGCGGTCATGGAGACGATGGCGCACCTTGACGTCCTCGCGCTGCAGGGCCGGCTCAAGTCGGCGGCGAATCCTGGCGCCATTGTCCGCTTTCAGCCTGCCTGAGATACAACTGCGGGAACCGAACCCGCTCCCGGCCCGAACCCTTGACATAATGTGTACTGACTGGTCAACCTGGACCAGGCGGAGAACTAGGCGGTCATGGGAGCGTCAATGGACGACATCACCGAGGGCCCGGTGCTGGTGCGCAGGAAAGGGGACTTGCACTTCGTGACGCTGAACCGGCCGGGCCGGCTCAACGCCATCGACGCGGCGATGCACGAGGCTCTTATTCAGCTCCTGCCCCGGGTTGACCGTGATACGCGGACCAAGGTCATGATCGTGACGGGGGCTGGCCGCGGATTCTGCTCCGGCGGCGACATCAAGATCGCGGAGGCCAAGCTCCGCGGCGAGAGCGTGCGCACGGTATGGGATGACGGCCAGGGGCGGGTTCATCCGCCCGGCCGCGAGCTGGTGGACATCCTGCTGAAGCTCGAGAAGCCGTCCGTGGCCATGGTCAACGGACCCGCCGCCGGGCTCGGGGCCAACCTGGCGCTGTTCATGGACTCGGTCGTCATGGCCGAAGACGCCGTCATAGGTGATACCCACGTCACGGCAGGACTGGTCGCTGGCGACGGCGGCGCGGTCATCTGGCCGCTGCTGGTGGGCCCCAGCCGTGCCAAGGAGTTCCTCATGACGGGGCGGCTCCTGACCGGAACCGAGGCACAGCGGATCGGCCTGGTCGCGAGAAGCGTTCCCGCCAGCGAGCTGGAGACTGTGACGCAGCAGGTCGCAGAGGAATTCGCGCTGCTGCCTGCCTACGCGGCGCGCGCCACCAAGGCCTTGGTGAACAAGTACACGCTGATGCTCGCCACCCAGCTCATGGACACATCCCTCGCCTACGAGCACATCTCCCATGACCTGCCCGAGCGCAGCGCAGCCGTCAGCGCGTTCATGAGCGGCCGCCCGGATGCCGCGGCGGCGTCCGCCCCGTGACGGCCCCGGCAGCAGGCGAGATGGGCCAGGGAGCGGCTGTCGGCTGGTACCGCTGCGCCGTCCGGCCGCGGAGCGTCGCGATCGTCGGCGCCTCTGACCACCCAGAGCGCAGCAGGTACATGCGTAACCTGCGCGCAGGAGGCTTCGCCGGTCCCATATTTCCAGTGAACCCGCGGCGCGCCACCGTGCTGGGGGCGACTGCGTACCCGAGCCTGCGGGATCTTCCCGCCCCTGTTGACACCGTGATCATCCAGGTCGCGGCGCCTCTCGTGCCGGAGATTATGTCCGACGTGGCCGCCAGCGGCGCCGGCTGCGTCTACATCGGCAGCGCCGGATTCGCCGAGGTCGGCACCGCTGGAGCCGCACTGCAGCGGGAAGTCCTGGCGCGCGCTGCCGCGGCCGGGACCCGCGTGCTGGGTCCTAACGGAAACGGGATCTTGTCCGCCCGGTCGTCCTTCCTGGCCGCTGGGTTCGCGCTGACGGAGGAAGCGCGACGGAGCATCCGCGACGAGGGCATCGCGATCGTTGCGCAGAGCGGCGCCGTGGCCGCGTGCGTCCTGGCCATGGCCCAGCAGGCGGGGCTGCCCGTCGGGACCTACTTCGCGACCGGCAACGAGTGCGACGTGTCCACGGCCGAGGTCATCCAGCAGATGGCCGAGGACGACTCGGTCCGGGTCATCCTGCTGTACCTGGAAGGCCTGCGGGATGGCCCGCATTTCCTGCGCGCAGCCGACCTGGCCCGCGCCCACGGCAAGGTCGTGGTAGCGCTCAAGGTCGGAGCCTCCGAGGCGGGCGCCCGGGTCAGCATCTCCCACACTGCCGCCCTCGCCGGGGACGACGCTGCATACGACGGCCTCTTCCGCCAGCACGCCATTGTCCGGGCAGCATCCGCGACGGCCCTCGTCGACCTCGGCCGCGTCGTGCGCGCGGTCGGCCCGGCGGTCGGCAGGCGCGTTGGTGTCCTCAGCTTCTCGGGCGGGATTTCCGTCATGCTGACCGACGCGCTGACCAGCCGGGGCTTCCAGATGCCTGCCTGGAGCCCGGCGTCGACGGAGGCCATGCGCGCGGAGCTGCCCGCCTATGCGAGCGTGCAGAATCCGGTTGACGGGACCGGGGCGCTAACAGCGACGCCGGAGACTCTGGAGAGAGTCCTGCGGGCCGCACACGGTGATCCAGGAACCGACGTGACCGTGCTCGGACTGGGCATCCTGCACGCCAAGGAGGCGGTCCTGGCGGACGCCATCTTGCGCGCCAGCCAGGGAGTGGGCAAGCCGCTCCTGGTGGCCTGGCTGGGCGGCGCAGGTGTCGCAGCCGTGCGGCTTGGTGCTAGCGGGGTCCCGGTCTTCACCGATGTCCCGGATCTCGCGCGAGCCCTCGGATCGCTGGCTGATGCCGGCCGGCTTAGCGAGGACTTCAGGCGAGCCCCGGACCGGGTCGGCCCGGCCCACCTGGCCGCGGACGAGGCCCAGGCGATCCTCGACACGGCCTGGGTGAGCGGCGCGACTGCGCTAGACGAGGTGGAGGCCAGGAGGCTGCTCGCGGCCGGCGGAATTGAGACCGTGCGCGAGGTCGTTGTCCGCACGCCCGCTGCCGTCCGTCCCGCCATGAGCACGCTGTCCCTGCCCCTGGTGGCCAAGCTGGCCTCGGCGACCCTGGCGCACAAGTCGGACGTGAACGCCGTCCGCCTTGGCCTGGGCTCGGTCCCGGCCGTGGAAGACGCAGCCACTGAGCTACTGGCCCTCGCGGCGAACCTGGGCCTGGCCGACGCCACTGTCGTCCTGCAAGAGCAGGTCAGCGGGGGCTCCGAGCTCCTTCTGGGGATGAAGCGGGACGCGACGTTCGGCCCTCTCGTCGTGATCGGCCCGGGCGGTGTCCTGGCTGAGGCGCTGGAGGACGTAGCAATCGGCGGCGCCCCCCTGACGGTGAGCCAGGCCGAGCAGCTCCTTGCCAGCCTGCGTCACCGCAAGCTGATTGCCGGATTCCGCGGTCGGCCCACCATGATGACCGCCGGGGTGGCGCAGGCCATCCGGTGCTTCTCCGAGCTGATCGCCGTGCTGCCGGATTCGGTGCTGTCCGTAGACGTCAACCCGGTAATTGTCCGGCATGACGGGACGGCCGTGGCCGTTGATGCCCTCATCGAGATAGCAGCGGAAGGTCAGCTGCGCCCGGAGGTCGCAGGGTGAAATTCGAGCTCAGTGACCAGCAGCAGGAATGGCAGGCCGAGGTCCGGGACTTCCTGCGCCATCATCTCACCGACGCCGTAAGGGCCGAGGTCATCGCATGGCACGGTCACGGTCACGGCCCGCGGACCCGCGACTTCTACAAGGCCGTAGCTGACCGCAACTGGACGGCGCTGACATGGCCGGCCAGTTGCGGCGGGATGGAACGCGGCGCCATTGACCAGTTTATCCTGGCTGAGGAATTTGAGTATGCCGGGGCGCCGCGAGTCGAGATGACATGGACCAGCCTCGCCCCGCTGCTTATCCGGTACGGAACTGACGCGAATCGCGCCCTGTGGCTGGAGGATATCCGCAGCGGCGACATCCTTTTCGCGCTCGGCTACTCAGAGTCCGAGGCCGGCACGGACCTCGCGTCACTGCGGACCACTGCCCGCCGCGACGGAGACGAATGGGTGATTGATGGCGAAAAGACGTGGAACACAGGCGCGCACTTCGCGACGCACGAGTGGCTCGCCGTACGCACGAACGCCGAGGCCAGGCGACACCGCGGAATCTCCTTGATCGTCGTGCCCATCGGCGCCCCGGGCGTGCAGACGTACCCCATCCTGACCTGGTCGGGAGTGCGGACCAGCCGGGTGGTATTCACCAACGTCCGAGTGCCCGCGGACAACCTCGTGGGAGAGGTAGACCGGGGATGGGCCTACATTACCGGTGCGCTCGACTTCGAGCGGGCGACCATCGGAGGGCACGTCGGTTCTCTGCGCAGGCTTGTCGACGGGCTGGTCCAGTACGCCGGAGAGCAGAAACGGGACGGGCGGCTGCTACGAGACGATCCCGCAGTCCGGTCAGGGCTGGCCGAACTGGCCCTGGACGTCGAGCTGGCGGGACTGATGGGGCTGGAGGTCGCGGACGCCATTGACCGCGGCCAGATCCCCACGCTGCCGGGGACCGTTCAGAAGGTCTTCACAACTGAGCTGCGGACGAAGGTAGCCGACGTCGGGATGCGGCTGCTCGGGCAGACCGCGCTGCTGTCGGAGGCCGAGCCGGATGCCCCGCTAGGCGGATTCCTTGAGTGGACCTACCGATGGGCGCCGGTTCAGCGCTTCGGCGGCGGGACGAATGAAGTCATGAGGGACATCATCGCGCAGCGCGGGCTGGGGCTCCCACGCGCGGCGCGGGGACAGGGCCGGTGACCGCGTGGACCTCAGCCTGACACCTGAGCAGGTTGGCCTCTCAGAGACCCTGCAGAGGCTGCTCGCCGATCTGTACCCGGCCGCGGTGCTGTCCACCGACGAAGAGCCCCGAGCGGCTGACCGGCTATGGGCGGAGCTGACCGGCTCGGGCTGGTTGGGAGTGGGCGTTCCCGAGGAACTGGGCGGCTCTGGCGGCGGCGCCATCGAACTCGCCATCATCTTCCGGCATCTCGGCCGCGCGGTGGCGCCGTCGCGCTACCGGAGCGCCGTGCTCGCCCGGCTCCTCGTCAGGGCACTGGCCCGCGATGATCAGCTGAGCGAGATCCTGCCCGTCCTGTCGGCCGGGCAGCAGACAGCTACCGTGGCTTACGCGGAGGACGGCGCAGAGAACGATCCCGATCACATGGCCACCGTGGCGAAGCACGACGGAGCGGGTTGGCGGCTGTCCGGCGCCAAGGCGCTCGTTCCCGACGCCAGCTCCGCCGATTTTCTGATCGTTGCGGCCCGGGCGCAGTACGACGGCGCCCTCGCCTTCTTCCGCGTGAACCGGGCCGCACCTGGGCTGAGCATAACGGACCGGCAGATATTCTCCCGGGATCCGTACTCGGACGTCGTCCTCAGCGATGTGCCGGCTGACTCCGCGGCGCGGCTCGGCTCCGGTGACAGCACCGCCACGTACCTGCGGTACCGGGACAGCGCCACTGCGCTGACGGCCATGGAGATGGTCGGCAGTCTGGAGCGCGTCCACGAGATCATGATCGGCCACGTCACGAGCCGGACGCAGTTTGGAGTCCCAGTCGGCTCGTTCCAGGCCGTCCAGCATCACGCTGCGGACGTGGCTATTGCCCTGGCCGGCGCGCGGCTGGCCGCGTGGAAGGCAGTCGTGTCGCACGACCAGGGCCGCCCCAGCGCGATAGCCAAGGCGGCGGCTGGCCGTGCCCTGCGGAACGCGACGGTGCTCGCCCACCAGGTCTGCGGCGGGATGGGGTACACGACCGAGTCGCCGCTGCACCGGTACTCCGAGCGGGCCATGACGTACGAGATCCTCCTCGGCGGCTGGGACTACCAGCTCGAGCGTGTCGCCGTCAGCCTGGGGCTGTAGGGGGGCGCCACAAATGAGAGACATCCTGATATCGCGGGCCGCGGGGGTCGTCGAGGTCACCCTGAACCGGCCGCACTGCATCAATGCCCTGACCGAGGACATGTGGCATGAACTGCATGACATCCTGGCTCAGGCTGAGCAGGACACTGCGGTTCGCGTCCTGATCCTCTCCGGCGCCGGCGGGAATTTCTGTTCTGGCTCGGATCTGCGCAGCGGGCAGCGAAGCAGGGAGCATCCCATGCGGCGGATGCGGCGGGCGAACGCCGCCGTGTCCCGCCTGCATGCGCTGCCCATGCCGACGATCGCAAAAGTGCGTGGAGCCGCGGTCGGCGGCGGGGCCAGCCTGGCGCTTGCGTGCGACTTCGTGCTGGCATCGCCGGATGCTTACTTCTGCCAGATCTTCATCGACCGCGGGATGTCCCCGGACACCGGGAGCTCCTGGATCCTTCCCCGCCTTATCGGCCTCCAGCAGGCCAAGCGGCTGGCGTACTTCGGTACCCGGCTCAGCGCCGCACAGGCACGCGAGGCCGGCCTGGTGACCTTGGTGGAAAGCGACGAGCAGCTAGATCGCCGGGCAGCCGAATGGGCAGCAGATCTCGCGCAGCGCGCTCCGGTAGCATTGGCCATGACAAAGTCGCTGCTGAACAACAGTTTCGAGAGCACGTTCGGTGAGGCGTTGGCTGCCGAGTCAGCTGCCCAATCAGTGAACCAGCTCAGCGATGACGGGCGAGAGGCCGTTGCCGCTTTCACGGAGGGACGCCGTCCGAGATTCACGGGCCGGTGATCGATCCGCGGCCAGTCAGCCTGCAATTGCGACGAGTGAATGACGCGAAAAGTGAGTGAGGGACAGATGGCTATGCAGACGGATTCGGACCCCGCCCAGCGCAGGAAAAGCCGCAACGACGCCCGGAGGGCAGAGATCGTTGATATTTCGGCTGGCCTGTTCGCTAAGCGTGGTTACGCTGAGACCGGCATTGCGGAGATCGGCGAGGCCGTCGGCCTGGCCCGGGGGGCTCTCTACTACTATATCGGCTCGAAGGAGTCGCTCCTCGCGGAGATTCACGATCGCGTCCTGATTCCGCTGCTGGAGGAGACGCACCGGATCGTCGCCTTGGACGAGAGCCCTGAGGCGCGCCTGCGCCGTGTCTCGTTCGTGCTGCTGGAGCAGATCATCGAGCGCCGCGATCACGTCTGGGTGTTCCTGCACGAGTACCGCTCCCTGACTGGTGCCCGGCGGGCGAAGTTCCGGGCACAGCGCCGCGAGTTCGAGGCGTTGCTAGGCGGACTGTTCCGGGAAGGCATGGAAGACGGGACGCTTAAGATCGACGATGAGTACAGTATTGTCATCGCGTTTCTCGGACTGCACAACTACACCTACCAGGTGGTGCGCTCCAACCCGAGACTTGAGGCCGGAAAGCTATCCCGAGTCTACTGCGACATATTCTTCAATGGCATATCAGTGAAACGCGAACTCTTTTCGCCTGTGTTGGCTCATGGCGAGGCCACGGGATTAAGCCGTGAGCAGAGCGACGAGGAGCTGTGCTGACGCTAGGTAATCCACGCTCTTTTCTATTATGGAACGAGACCACCAGGCCTTCCGGCTTTCACCAGCTGAGGATTCTCAGGAGGTGAGCGCGATCACTTGAGGCGCGAGCTTAGCCAGGGCGGCCTACCGGCGGCGCTGGCTTACAACCGCGGTCTCTTTGCGGATTGCGTCCAGCCCTCATACCGGCCGGCCGGGCGGTTGTTATCGACGGCCAGGCCGAACTAGCCGACCGGCCCATGGTCGAGCCTGCGCCCGGTCTGTCGCACTGCGCTGACAGCTAGCTACTGCTGGCCGCTTGCCCACTTCAGGGCGCCGCACACCTTTCGGGTAGAACGCGATGGTGACGCGTTCCGTCTCGCGGCCGATCCGGAGTATTCGCGGTAACTCAGGCGGCACTCGCTGTACCCGTTCCTCTTGACCGGACCGTGACCATACGCTCCAGCTCAACCCTTGTGGCACCAGAGCCCTCGTAGTAGTGTACTGACCGTTCAAACTATATCGGAGGAGAGGGGGCTGGTTTCGGCGGGCTGAGGTAGCCAAGATTTGCGTCCAGCGATTTGCGTCTAGCCAGGTAGCCATGCGGGCTATAGGGCCGTGATGCGTCGCCGTGAGCAGGTCTGGCCTGCCGGGAGAGGCTTGATCAGCACGAGATCTTGGCCAATACGAATAGAGACTTGCGGGAGAGGGTCATGGTCGCGATGAAGCGATTTTTTGGAAGACGCAGCCTTGCGCTGCTTGCGCTGGTGGCCCTGGCTCTCGTAGCCAGCGCATGCAGCAGCTCGAGTTCGTCAGGATCACAATCGGGATCCACATCAAGTGCCGACTCAGGCACAAAGGCCTGCATCAGTAAGGCCAAGACCGAGGCCGCTAAGTACGAGGCGCCCGTGTCATTCCAGGTAGCGAAGCTTCCCAAGCCCCTGGCCAGTCTTAAGCCCTCCTCGACGACCATCGCCTATATCGGCGATACCTCGGCCCAGGTACTGGCGGAGGCCTATCAGGGTCTTTCCGCCGCCGCGAAGCAGCTCGGCTTCAAGGTGAAGCTGTACAACACAGCCGGCGGCATCCCGCAAACTGACCAGGCCATCAGCGAGGCGATTAACGCGCACGTCAGCGTAATCGTCCCGGTCGCGGTCCCGCTGGCGCTCATAACGTCCGGCATCCAGGCAGCCACGAAAGCTCACATCCCTATCATGTCGCTGTACGAGACGCCTGAGAGCGGCCCGATCCCGGACGTGAAGTACACAGTCCAGCTGCCAGGGACCGTCACCGGGACGGAGACTGGGTGGTTCGCGGTGGCGAAGACCAACTGCAGTCTGCAGATGGGCGAGGTCTACTCACCAGACGAGGGGCAGTCCGTCAACGCTGACAAGGCGATGAAGGCTATCTTTGGCCAGTGGTGTCCCAAGACATGCAGCGTTGTATCGTCGAGCGAGACGAACCCGCAAGGCGGAACCTCATACACCACGACGCTTGTGTCCGCTCTGGTCCAGGCTCATCCGCATATCAAGTACATCTACTCCGAAGACGCCGGCGACACGGTGTACATCGTGCAGGCCCTCCGGTCCGTCGGGAAGCTCAACAAGATAGGCGTTGACACCATCGGCGGGGTGCCGTTCGAGGCCACGGCGATCCAGCAGCCTAGTTCCGGCCTGTCCGCCGAGGCCACTTCCCCCGGTTTCGTCTATGAGGGTTGGCTGGCCATGGACGGCGTCCTGCGGACGCTGGGCGGGGCGACCGGTACCGAGAGCATCCCGCAGCGACTGGTGGTGAACTCATCCGCGGCAAGCAAGAATCCGTTCTCCTCTCTAACGGACTACCCGCAGAAATTCCTGGCGGCGTGGCGCAGCTAGTGAGTTCCGAGAAAGCCGGTCAGAGTGCCGCGGGCCGGACCGGCGACATGGCAATCCTGGAACTCGACCGCGTATCCAAGTCCTTCGACCGCCACACCGTCCTGGACGCCCGGCAGATCTCCATTCGGCCTGGGTACGTCTATGGCCTGCTCGGTGCCAACGGCTCGGGGAAGTCGACGCTGGTCAAGGCACTCGCCGGATACCACGCGCCGGATCCGGGATCCGCTGGCCGGCTCAGGGGACAGCCGATTCACTGGCCGCTCCGGACAGCGTCGTCCGGCATAGCGGTGGTCCCCCAGGATCAGGCACTGGCCGTGGAGATGTCGATCGTAGACAACTTCCTGGTGACCCGCCGCCGGTACCGGAGCCTGATCGGGCGGGTCACCTGGCGGGACGAGCGCGGCGCGACCAGCGACTCGCTCCGCCGGGTAGGCCTGCACCGCAGCCCCGAGGACACTGTCGCCTCCCTCACCGCGGCAGAGCGGGCGCTCGTCGAGATCGCCCGGAGCCTGGAGGAGATTCTGCTCACCAAAGTGTCGTCGCCGCTGCTGATCCTGGACGAGCCCACCGCCAACCTGGCGCAAAATGACGTGGAGCGTGTCTTCGCCGCGACTCGCGAGATAGCCGACCAGGGTGGCGCAGTCATCATCGTCAATCACCGGATGAGCGAGGTGCGCGCAAGTTGTGACTACCTGTACGTCCTGCGGGACGGGCAGGTAGCCTTCCGCGGCCCGGGGAATGGCAGCGATAGCACCGAGGTGGTCACGGCCATGTTCGGCCGGGCCGTGGCCGCCTCGGCCAGTCGCATGGGCGAGAAACAGGCTGACCCGGCTGCGCGGCGCGCGCTGCTGCTGCGCCTGTCGAGCTTCGCCGAGATGAGCAACATCGGGAATGTCGACGTCTCTGGCGGCGAGGTCGTCGGGATAACCGGCCTCGTAGGAATGGGCCAGGACATTCTTCCGTACCAGATCATGGGCCTGCGAAAGCGCAAGAACCTTTCAGTGGCAACGCACGGGGGAGTTCTTGGCGGAGGCCCGCTGGAGGCCTGCGCAGCCGGCCTGGCGTTGCTACCGGCGGATCGCCCGACGGCTGCCTTCTGGCCTGCGGGCACGGTGCTGGAGAACTACACGATCGGCAGGCTCAGTACGTCGACTCGGCGCCTCGCGCTCCTGTCCGGCCGGGAGCACCGGGAGGCCACCATGCGCATGATCTCGGACTGGAACGTCCAGGCGGACTCCCCTGATGCCGCGATGCGCACGCTGAGCGGCGGAAATCAGCAGAAGGTACAGATCGCCCGGGCCATCGACCGCCAGAAATGCACGGTGCTGATTGCGCACGAGCCGACCCAGGGCATCGACGTCGCCGCGCGGCGTGAGGTCCTGTCCGCGCTGCGAGCGTTTGCCACGATGGAGCGGGCGGTCATCGTCTGCGGCGCAGACTACGAGGCCCTGGCCGAGGTGTGCGACCGGGTGATAGTCCTGAAGAAGGGATCTGCCCCGGTGACCCTCTGCGGCTCTGAGCTCTCTGAAGAGAGCATCGCGCAGTGCGCCATGGACACTGCAGCGGCAGTGCAGTAGCCGGAGAGAACGATGGACGAGCGCGGAAGAACCAGAATCAGCCGGACAGGGCTCAACAAGCCCGGCAGCTTCCTCAGGCAGCGCTCCCTAGAGGACGGTTCCGCTGGCGCTGAAAGCGCCGGGCCGGCTGCCCAGCAACCCGGTGGCGGGGCAGGGGCGTCTGCTGCCGCTGGGCCTGCAGCCGTAGACATGTCACGCCGGGCGCCTAGCCGCAGCGTCCAGCTGACTCGGCGGCTCGGGCTTGTCATCTTCGGCCTGGCCGTGATCGCGCTTTTCTCAGGGCTGAGCCCTGGCGCGTTCTTCACCCACGGCACGCTTATCACCGTGATCACGGCCGAATCCATTCCAATGATGCTCGCCTTGGCCGTAACGATCACGCTCCGACTGCACGACCTCGACGTATCATTCGCCGCGATAATGATCCTGACTGCCTCGATTGCCGGGGAGCTCCTCGTCGCAAATCACGTAAGCCTGGCCGTTGCGATCATCGTGGCCCTTGCCATGGGCCTGCTCGCCGGTCTTATCAACGGCTTCCTGGTCGTAGTGCTCAAGCTGAGCAGCTTTATCGCCACGCTGGGCACGATGAGCGTGGCCGAGGGCCTCGCCCTCAGCGTCTCGCACTCCACCATCCTGACCGGCTTCCCAGCGGCGTTCACGAACGACATGCAGAACGGACCCGGCGGCGTCCCGCTGGGGGCGATCATCGGCTGGGTGTTGCTCCTCGTCTTGTGGCTCGCATTCGAGTACACCCCGTTCGGGCGTTATCTCCTGTTCATCGGGGGTAACCGGACAGCGGCCGAACTGTTGGGCCTGCCCGTCCGCCGGGTGCGCATCATCGCTTACGCGGTGACGGGGATCCTGTACGCCGCGGCGGGCATCGTCCTGGCTGGAATGCTCGGCTCCGTCGACCCGACCAGCGACGCGACCTTCCTGCTGAGCCCGCTCGCCGCTGCCTTCCTCGGAACGACCGTTTTCCAACTTGGACGATTCAATGCCTGGGGAACGGCGGTATCGGTCTATGTCCTGGCGGCCATATCCACCGGGTTGCAGATCCTGGGCGCCTCGGCCTGGGTAGGCGACGTGTTCGAGGGCGCCGCGCTCATCTTGGCGATCGCACTGTCGAGGTTCCTCAGCAAAAGCAGCGAAGTGGACCTGAACCTGTGACCGGCGTCGCGATCGTCGGTGCTTCGCCGGGCAGCCCCCTGGTCTATGACCTGATGAGCAATCTGGCCGCTTACGGTCAGCACGACGTCTACCCGGTGAATCCCCGTCATGACAGCGTGCTCGGGCTCAAGTGCTATAGCTCCCTGGACGCGGTCGGCCAGCCAGGGGATTCATTCATCGCGATAATCCCCGCGCGTACCTGCCCGGATATCGTGCGGACGGCGGCCCGCCTGGGCTATACGCGTGGCGCGATCATTTCCGCCGGATTCGCCGAGGCCGGAACTGCGGATGGGGTGGAGCTTCAGCGCCAGCTGGTCGAGGCCGCAGGTGATGCCGTCGAGATATACGGCCCCAACTGCATCGGATTCGCTGACTTCGCTGACAGCCTGTGCGGGATAGCCGAGCCGGTGCCGCCTGGGCTCACCCACGGCCCTGTGAGCATCGTCTCGCAAAGCGGTGGCCTGACGTCGGCGGTAATGGCCGCGCTTCAGGAGGACGGCGTCGGGGTGGACTGGTGCGTCTCCATCGGGAACGGCGCAGTGGTGGATGTGGCGCATGCGATCGAGCGCGCGGTCGCGCGGCCGGACACGCGTGCTGTGTGCGTGTACGCCGAGGAACTGCGCTCGCGCGACGGTCGGCTCACCGCCGCGCTGGAAGCCGCGCGCGAGCGCGAGGTTGGCATCATCCTGCTGCACCCTGGGACGTCCGGGAAGGCGCGGAAGCTTGTCCAATCGCATACCGCCAGCGTGGCCGGCGACGATGTCCTGATCTCCGCATACTGCCGGGCACATGATGTCGTCCGCGTCACCAGCGTGGAGCAACTCGCCCGGGCGGCCGCTATCTGGGTACGGTACGGACGCAAGGCCCGGGGCGGCGTCGCTGTGGTAGGCGGGGCTGGCGGGGCCTCGGTTCTCAGCACTGACCTGGCCGTGCAGGCCGGGCTGACTCTGCCCACCTTTACGGCAGGAACACTTGAGAAACTGCAGGCAGGCGCGGGCGAGGGTTCCTTTATCGAAAATCCGCTGGATGTCGTGCGGTCCGTGGTACCGCGCGCTGAGCTCTACGGCCCGATCTTTGATGATCCGGGGATCGACATAGTGCTGAACGTCATTCCCGTGACGATGCCGGATTCCGAGGATCGCGGCTGTGCCGTCACTCACAGGGACAGCATCGAGATGGTGGTTGCGCTGGGCAAGGCGACGGGGAAGTCCGCGATTGTCTGCTCGACCGGGACCGGCCCGTGGACGGACTGGTCCGATGGGTATCGGCGAGACCACCCGGAGGTGCCCTTCTTCCGCGGACTCCAGCTGACCTTTCAGGCGCTGGGCGCGCTAGCCGGACCGACGGTGGCCGGTGCTGAGCCGCCTGCCGTTCACGGTGGGGAGCCGGGCTGGTTCGATGACGGCCTAGTCACGGAAATCGCGGGACGGCATGAGTTCGAGCGGCTAGGAATTGCCGTGGCCGCCGGAGCGGACCGCCCAGTGGCAGAGGATCTGGCGTCGGCCCTGGACGGCCTCACCTACCCAGTCGTGGTGAAAGTCGATGTCGCGGGCGTGGCCCACAAAGGCGATATCGGCGCTATCGTGCTGGGCTGCAGCGGTGCCGACGAGGTGCTGGCTGCCGCACGCCGGATCGTCGCCCGGCTCCATGAGCAAGGCCTGGCCGATGCCATCGTAGGGATATTGGTCGAGGAGCAAGTCTCGGGCACGGAGGTCCTCGTTGGTCTGACCCGCGCCGAGCTGGGCCAGTTCCTCACGGTCGTGCCCGGCGGAGCGGGCACGACCAGCGGGGATCTGCTGAGGACGGTGCTGCTTCCGGTGCCAGACCAGGTCATCGGGACACTGGTCGAGGCCGCCGCACCAGATGGCAAAGCCGGCGCGGCCGGGCGTGCGGTAGCTACCGGAATCGTGCGGCAGCTGGCAGCGGAATTTGCTTCCGGGGGGCTGCAGGAATATGCGCGGGTCGAGGTAAACCCGCTGATGATAGGCGACGGCACCGCCGTGATAGCCGACATCCTGATGGAGCGAGATCAAGGGAAAGGGCGCCAGCATGGGTAAGCTGATCATCGAAGAGCATGGCGATGTCGTAGTGGTGACCATGAGCAGCGTGGCCCGCCATAATGCTCAGGACAGTGCCATGCACGCGCAGCTCCGGGAATTCTGGCCATACCTGAGAGACTCTGAGAAGCTCAAGGTCGCGATTCTCACCGGCGATGGCGATAAGGCATTTTCGTCGGGCCATGACCTCAAGGAAGTGGCGGAGGAATACGCTGCCGGAAAGACGCCGGCCTACCTTCAGGGAACCGGCCTGGGCTATCCGCATCTGTTCACCACGGGCAAGGTCCTGATCGCTGCGATCAACGGCTACTGCTTCGCCGGCGGCCTGCTGACTGCACTGGGCTGCCAGCTCCGGATGTGCAGCAAGAGCGCGGTCTTCGGCAACCCGCAGGTCCGCAGGGGCCGCGGGTCGCGCGTGCCCATGCTGCTGCGCCGCGCTGGCGTGCCCATGGCGGCGGCGCTCGACATGGTGCTCACCGGAGACCGGATCGACGCCGAGCGGGCGTACCAGATAGGCCTGGTCAGCAGGATCTTCGAGGACAAGGACGCCCTGCTGGAAGGCGCGATGGGCACGGCGCGGCAGATCGCCATGAACTCACCGCGGGCGGTCTCGGCCGTCATCCGGGCGTGGGAGGCCGGGATCATCGACTGGCCGATGAGCATGGCCAGCGGCGTCTGGGACCAGGTGACCGAAGCGATGGTCCACGACGACGACTACCGCGAGCGGACCATGCAGTTCGCATCGGGACAGGGTCCCGGAGCCCAGAAGGCATAGCCCTGCGGGAGCAGCCGGCGGCCGGCCACCGAGGATCAGGGAGAGGCTATGGATGTAGGACTGTCACCGGAGCAGCTGAGCCTGGCCGAGGCATCGCGGCAGATGCTGGCACGGCAGTGGACAACGGCAGGCGTCCGGGCTGCAGCACTGCCGGACGGCCCCGGCCACTCGCCGGAGCTGTGGAAGCAACTGGCCGACGCGGGCTGGCTCCGGCTGCCCTTCCCGGAATCTGCCGGGGGCGACGGCGGCTCGCTCATCGAGCTAGGCGTGGTGGTTCGGGAAGTCGGCCGGGCACTCGTGCCTACCACCTTCGCCAGCACGCTGCATGCCGCTCTGCTCCTCTGGGAGCTGGGCTCAGTCGAGCAGCAGGAAAGATGGCTGCGCCCGATCCTGAACGGGGAGTTGCTCGCCACTGTCGCCTACGCTGAGGCGGCCGCCGTCCATGACCCGGCGGCTTACCAGGCGACGGTCCGGCGTTTGGCGGTGGGTTGGTCGCTCTCCGGGCGCAAGCTTTTCGTCGAGAACGGCTCTCTCAGCAAGCTCATCCTCGTAGCCTGCCGCGTCGCGCCCGACCAGGTGCCGAAGGGCCTCGGAATATGCGCAGTGACGCCTGACGACGAGGGCGTTTCGTTCAGCCGTCATGCCACGTTCGGCCATGATTTGCAGGACGAGATCACGTTTGCGGAGGTGGCGAGTGGCGCCGGCTCGCTCCTCGGTGGCGAAGGCGCGGACGTACTGCGCGGCTGGCGGCACGTGACCGAAGTCGTGACTGTCCTGGCGAGCCTGGAGATGGTCGGCGGCGCGCAGGCGGTCATCGATCGCACCGCCCAGTACGTCACCGGCCGGCATGCGTTCGGGAAGCCGATCGGGTCCTTCCAGGCTGTGCAGCACCACCTCGCCAACGCGGCCATGGCCGTCAAGGGCGCGGATCTGGCGGCCTGGCAGGCCGCCTGGCGGCTGGCCGAGGGTCTTTCGGCAGCCCGGGAGGTGTCCATCGCCAAGGCAAGCGCCGGCCGAGCATACAAGGAGGCCACCGTGATCGCGCATCAGCTGCATGGCGGCATGGGCTACATCGAGGAGACCGATCTCCATCTCTGGTCCCGCCGGGCGATTGCCGCGGATTTGCGCCACGGCTCAGCCGCCTACCACATGCAACGCCTAGCGGAACTGGTGGGAGCGCTGTGACCACCGGAGAGGAAGGTCATCGGTGAGGTTTGCCCTGACGCCGGAAGAGGCCGCGTTCCAGGAAGAAGTCCGGTCGTTCGCCCTCCACTACATTGAGGCCGGGCTCGACACGGAGGAAGAAGAGCGCCGCAGCGGCCGTCATGCGGGCCCGTTCTCGCCGCTTGAGCTCCAGTTCTACAAGGATCTAGGCGAGCGCGGCTGGAATTCCATGCATTGGCCGCGCGCCTACGGGGGGCAGGAGGCCAGCGCGGGCATGAGTTCCATCCTGAGCTTTGAGCTGGAGTATCACCGGCTGCCGCAGGTCGAGTGGACGGTATCTACCTTTGCGCCGACCATCCTTAAGAATGGAACTCAGGAGAATATCAACCTGTGGCTGGAGAGAATCCGCAGCGGGGAAGTCGTGTACGCCATGGGATATTCCGAGCCGGATGCCGGCACGGATCTGGCCAGCCTGCGGACATCAGCAGTCCGCGAGGGTGATTCTTACGTGATCAATGGCGAAAAGATCTGGAATAGCGGGGCGCATCACGCCACCCATGAGTGGCTTGCAGTCCGCACCGACCCGAGCGCGCCCAAGCACCGGGGCATCTCCGTCATCATCGTCCCGATAGACGTTCCTGGGGTTGAGATAACTCCGCTATGGACGTGGGGGGGCAGCCGTACCAACATCACTCGGTTCACTAACGTCATCGTGCCGGTGGAGAACCTCATCGGCGAGGAGAACATGGGCTGGAGCTATATTGTCGGAGCCCTGGATTACGAGCGGGCGGACATTGGCGCCCGCGTGATCGGCCGCCTCCGGCGGCTCCTCGATGATCTGGTGCACTACTGCCGGGGAGCCGTGCGCGATGGAAGGGTGCTCATCTCGGACCCGGCGGTCCGGCGCCAGCTGGCCGAGCTAGAGGCAAAAGTAGAGGTCGTGACTCTGCTGACGCATGAGGTCTGCGCCACCGTGGACCGGGGCGAGACTCCGACCGTTGTCGGCACGATGCAAAAAGTCATGGCCTCAGAGCTGCGGACAGAGCTGACAAGCGCCGCCTTCGAGCTTATGGACCTCGAAGGGCAGCTCGACGGGAATGACCCCCTGTCCTTCATGGCGGGCGAATTCGAGCACGAATACCGCTATGCGCCGGTACAGCGGTTCGGGGGCGGCACGAACGAGGTCATGCGAGACATCATTGCGCAGCGCGGGCTTGGCCTGCCGCGCACCGCCCGGTAGCAAAGTGGCTGAGGGAGAAAGAATGACGGCAGTACGCGATCAGTATCCCGTATACGACGAGCTGGACGTGTTCGCGGATACCGGCGAACGGCACGCCTGGGGCGTGTTCGGAGCCGATGACGAGATCGGCTGCGTGAACTTCCTGACCGAGGACGTGGTGGCCGAGGCCGCCACGGAGATACGCCTCGGCCGCACGGTCAACCTCGACCTCCCCATCGGGGAGCCCAAGGACCCATTCTGGAGCAGCCGGTCGGCGGCGACGCGCACGGAAACGGTCAACCGGACCAGCCGCGATGACCGCTTGGACAACTTCTACCTGCAGGGCGGCACGCAGTGGGACGCGCTGCGGCATCACCGCTACCGGCAGCACGGCTATTACGGGGCGCGGCAGGACAGTGACGTGGACGACCGCAAGCTGCTGGGGATCGACCGGTGGGCGGCCAGGGGCATCATCGGGCGCGGTGTCCTGCTGGACGTCGCCAGCTATATGAGCGCCCAGGGCACCACGATGGCCGTTACAGAGAGGTTCCTGATTGACAGCGAGCTGATGCAGGCGGTGGCCAGCGCACAGGACGTGGACTTCCGCCACGGTGACATCGTGCTGGTCCGGACGGGCTGGCTGGACTGGTATCAGACCCTCAGCCCGGCTGAGCGGCTCAGCCGGGCGGCGGAATTCGGGGCGGACCGACGCGCGCTGAAGCTACCCGGCATCGACCCCAGGGTGCCTACGGTGGCCTGGATATGGAATCACCGGATCGCCGCGATGGCTACGGACACGCCGACGTTTGACGCGCTGGAATTCCGGCGCGAGGACGGCTGGGCGCACCAGCGGCTGCTCGCACTCCTCGGGCTGGCCATCGGCGAGTTGTGGGACCTTGACCAGCTGGCGGTCACCTGCCGTGAGCTAGGGCGTTACTCGTTCTTCCTTACGTCCTCCCCGCTCAACCTCCCCGAAGGCGCGGGGAGCCCGGCGAACGCTTACGCCATCTTCTAACTGGAGGCAAGGCTCGTGGAGTTTGCCTTGAACCAGGCGGACCAGAATTTCGTTCGCACGCTCCGAGACTGGCTGGCTGACGCGAAACCGGACGGGGTCGGTACGTGGGAGCACTGGCATCCGCCCGGAGAGTACGAGCTGAGCGACTCTCCGGCTGCCCAGGAGTTCGTGTCGCGGCTGGCGGAGGAGGGCTGGCTGGGCGGGTCGCTGCCCCGAGAGTATGGGGGACAGGGCTGGTCCGCCCTCCAGTCGTTCCTCTACCTGGTCGAGATGGCGCACCGCGATCTGCCCTCCGGGGGGATGGGAGCATGGTCCGTCGGGCCAGCCCTCGCGCGCTACGGGAGCAGCTACCAGAAGTCGGCCTATCTCGAGCCGCTGGTGCGGGGCAAGTGCACGTTCGCCCTCGGCCTGACTGAACCGTCAGGCGGGACGGACCTGGCCCGGCTGACCACGCGGGCAGTCCGTGAGGGCCACGAGTACGTGATCAACGGCCAGAAGCTCTTTACCTCAGCCGCGCACCGATCCACGCATATCTGGCTCGCAGCGCGGACCGCGGTGACGGACCCGCCGCACCGCGGCGTCAGCGTGTTCGTGATCCCGACCGATGCCGCCGGTGTCAGCTATACCGGGCTCCTCACCCAGGCCGGCGAGCGCACCAACGCGCTCTACCTAGACAATGTCCGGGTCCACGAGCGGGAGCTCGTCGGAGAAGAGGGCCGCGGCTTCAGCGTCCTGATGGAAGCCGTGGACCTGGAGCGGCTCACGCTGTGCGCCCCGGAGGTGGACATCATCCTGGAGGAATTGCTGGGCCACTGGGTGCAGGACGGCGCCGAGGCCGACGATGGCGTCGGAGATGCCATCGCCGAGCTGATGATGTGGGCCGAGGTGGCCCTGGTGGTGGGAGTCGACGCCGCATGGCATGCCGACCAGGGTCGTCGGATCAGCGTCGAGGCAGCGAGCTGCAAGCTGATCAGCAGCCTGCTGCGGGAGCGGGCGACCGACCTGGCGCTCACCGTCGTCGGAGAAGGCGGACAGCCAGTTCCCCCGGAGGCCGCCCGGGGAACACGTCCTTCCCCGCTGAACGTGAGGTATCTCCAGCAGGCTTACAAGGCAGCGCCCAAGTACCGGTTCGCGGCCGGCGGGTTCGACGTGCAGCTGGACCTGATAGCCGAGCGCGCGCTTGGCGTCCCGAGGTCAAGGACGTTCCGCAGTGAACCTTGAGTTCTCAGAGGAACAGGACGCGCTCGCTGACATGGTCGCGGGAATCGCGTCAGACGCGCGGGAGAAGGGCTGGTTCGCCCGGTCCGCCGGCCAGGACCAGAGCCCGCGAGGGGATATCGTCGCGCAGCTCGCGAGCGCTGACCTGCTGCGGCTGGGCCTTGCCGAGCCGCTTGGCGTCGGCGGCGGATGGACAGAGCGGGCGATCGTCGCCGAGCAGCTCGGCCGGAGCGGGTACCGGGGCCGGTATTTTGACGCGCAGGCTGCCGTCCTAGCGTTCAGCCGGCTGGCGGCTGCGGGGCCCGATGACTCGGGCTGGCCTGCGGCCGACACGAAGGCGGCCACTGCGGGTCAGCGCTTCATGGCCGCTCCCGGCCTTCACAACTCAACCGCCGGCGCCCAGCACGGCATGCTGGGTCAGCGCGTCAGCGGCGTCGAGGGCGCGCCTCTGGCCACGCACGTGATGTGGCTCCGCCGCGCCGGATCGGAGCCCGAGCTCATGATCGCAGCAGTCCAGCCGGGCGGCGTACAGGTCACGGAGCAGGAGTCCGTCGACGGTGACTCTGTCGGAGCGGTGGATCTTCCTGCTTCGACCGACCTGCGCCCGGTTCTCGCCGGCCCGCAGGCCGAGAGCTTCTGGAGCGAGACCCGTCTCGCCATGGCCGTCCTGCGGGCTGCGGAGATGGTAGGCGCTTGCGGCATTATCGTGGAGCGAACCGTGGCGCACGCAATGGGCCGCATAGTATTCGGCAGGCCGATAGCCGCATTCCAGGCCGCGCAGCACGACTTGGCCAAGGCGGAGATCCTGCGCCGGTCTGCGCGGCTGCTGGTGTACCGCGCCGCGAGCCAGTTCGAGGCTGAAAGCCCGGCACGGGAGCGCAGCGGGGACATGGCGCTCCTCCTGGCCTGCGATGCGCTGCTGGAATGCGTTCGCGTGGCATCGCAGATCAACGGCGGAACGGGTTTCATCGTCGACCACTGGCTACCTGACTACTTCGCACGGGCGAAGGCGCTAGACCTGCGCACAGGAGGCCGGCCCTGCCGGTTGCGCCATGTCCGTGACAGCGTCTTGTCGGCCCGCAAAGCTGGGCTCAGGATGCAGGACTTCTGGCAGTGGGGCATTCAGTAGAGAGGCCAAATTCGGCCTAGCACAGTACACGGCGATGGAGGTGACGGTGACGGCTTCGACTCCCGCGGCGGACCGGGCTGCTATCGCGGCCAATGTCGCGCACTTCCGGAGGGCGCAGCTACCAGGCGCTGGCCTGAAACCAGCGTCGGTCGCGCTGTGCGTGGTGCTGCGCGACGAGGTGCCTTGCCTGCTGATAACTCGCCGGGCGCCGAACCTGCGCAGTCACGCAGGCCAGTGGGCACTGCCCGGCGGCCGCCGCGAGGCTGGCGAGCAGGCCGAGGACGCGGCGCGCCGGGAGCTGCTGGAGGAGACAGGGATCGCAGTCGGCCCGGGCGATGTGTTGGGCGTCCTAGATGACTACGCCACTCGGTCGGGATACCTCATGACGCCCGTTGTGGTATGGGGCGGCCCGGTCAGCCGGCAATTGCGGCGTAATGCGTCGGAGGTGGCGCGGATTTACCTGATCCCGCTCGCTGACCTGGACGTCCCGCCCCGGCTGCTGAGGATCCCGGAGTCGGATCGGCCTGTGCTGCAGCTACCGCTGCTGGACCGATGGGTGAATGCGCCGACCGGGGCGATCATTTACCAGTTCTGCCAGGTGGCCCTGCATGGCCTGGCTACCAGGGTATCGCACTACGAGCAGCCGGTGTTCGCCTGGAAGTAACCACGCATTTCCGCCGACGCAGGCGGCTGCTGCCTTCAGGATTTCGGTCTCCAGCTCCAGTTGCCCGCCCACCCGCAGCGTGCTCTGGCTGGCCGCGCCTGGCCCAGCGGCGTTGCGGTGCGGGTCCGGATGGGATTGCATTCCGGCGAGCCGGTGCGGCACCAGGACGGCTACGTGGGAATGGATGTGCACCGGGCGGCGCGGATCGCGGCGGCGGCGCATGGCGGCCAGGTGGTGCTGTCGGATGCGACGCGGCTGCTGGTCCAGTCGCGGCCGGCGCCCCGGCCGGGCAGCTGCAGGTCCTGCCCCTATCGGAATCGGGATTCCGGTTTGCTAGGCTTCCCGTAATCGGAAGCGCGGTTCCGTTTCGGGGAGGTTTCGTGGCCATCGGTAGCCGGCGTCCGCATTTTCAGGTGACGTTCGCGGTGTTGTCCCTGGGCGTGGCGGCGTTCGCGCTGCTGCAGTCGCTGGTGATCCCGGTGCTGACGACGGTGCAGCATGAGCTGCACACGACGCAAGCCACCGTGACATGGGTGCTGACCGCGTACCTGCTGTCGGCGTCGATCATGACGCCGATCCTGGGGCGGGTCGGCGACATGACGGGCAAGAAGCGGGTCTTCGTCGCCACGCTGATCGCGCTGGCGGTGGGTTCCCTGCTGGCGGCGGTCGCGCCGTCGATCGGCGTCATGATCGTGGCGCGGGTCATCCAGGGGTGCGGCGGCGGCATGGTGCCCGTCGCGTTCGGGATCATCCGGGATGAGTTCCCGGCCGGCAAAGTGACCGGCGCGGTAGGCGTTCTCGCGTCGCTGACCGCGGTCGGGGCGGGCCTCGGCATCGTCCTGGCGGGCCCGATCGTGGATGCGCTGGATTACCACTGGCTATTCTGGCTGCCGATGATCCTCACGATCATCGCCGCTGTGTCCGCGGTGCTGTTCGTTCCTGAGTCGCCGGTGCGGACCCCTGCCCGGATCAGCTGGCTGCCAGCGGTGCTGCTGTCCGGGTGGCTGGTCGCGCTGCTGGTCGCGCTGAGCGAGGCGCCGGACTGGGGCTGGGGCTCCCGTCGGGTGATCGGCCTGCTGGCCGCGGCGGTGGTAATGGCGGCGGGCTGGGTGCTCGCTGAACTGCGCGCGGCCACGCCGCTGATCGACATGCAGATGATGCGGCGGACGGCCGTGTGGACCAATAATCTGGTCGCTCTGCTGATCGGCGTGGGGATGTACGCGACGTTCGCCTTCCTGCCCGAGTTCGTGCAGACGCCCTCCGTCGCCGGTTACGGGTTCGGCGCGAGCATCACGCGTTCCGGGCTGATGCTGCTGCCCGCGACGATCACGATGTTCGCCGTGGGCATGCTCGCTGGCCGGCTCGCCCGGCTGCTCGGGGGCAAGATCCTCGTGTTCGCCGGGTGCCTGATCGGGTGCGCGGCCATGGCGATCCTGGCCTTCGCGCACGGGCAGGTGTGGGAGATCTACCTGTCGACCGCGATCATGGGGGTCGGGTTCGGGCTCGTCTTTTCGGCAATGTCAGCGCTGGTTGTCGCCGCGGTGCCGTCCTCCCAAACCGGCGTCGCGAGCGGAATGAACGCGAACATCCGCACGATCGGTGGCAGCATCGGCGCAGCGGTCATGGCGAGCATCGTCACCTCGCATCTCGGGCCGTCCGGGCTGCCGGAGGAGGCTGGCTATACGACCGGGTTCGCGGTAATGGCTGGCGGGCTTGTGCTGGCTGCACTCGCGGCCCTGCTGATCCCGTCGGCACGCGGACTGCGGCGGACGGCCGGCGAGCCGGAGCACGCCGAGATGGCGATGGTCGCCGGCGGGACAATCGTCGGCGACAAGGGCGAGTGACAGCCGGCCGTGGCCTCGGGCCGGCCGGCGCGGGCCCGTACCGGGAAGGAGTGACGTGAGCAGCCAGGCGCTCCCACGAGGTGCGCCCCAGCACGGGGCACTGACGACCCGGCGCGACGCCGTCCGGAACTATCACCGCATCCTGGACGCCGCGCGCGAGGTGCTCGGTGAGTCCGGCGCCGAGGCCTGCATGGAGGAGATCGCCGCGCGCGCCGGCGTGGGCGTCGGCACCGTGTATCGCCGGTTCGCCAGCAAGGATGCCCTGATCGACGAACTGCTGCAGTTGGCCCTGGAGCAGGTTCTGGCCTCCACCGAACGGGCGCTAGCGCGCACCGACGGATATGGGCTCGAGGAACTGCTGCGCGCCCTCGGGCAATCCTTCGCCGACCACGCACGCTACGCGAGCCTGCTCCTGCAGCGCCGCACGGAAGACACCACCGCACGCCGCATACGGGCGGCGGTCAACGAGCTCGCTGCACGCGCCATAACGGCCGGCACGGTGAACTCGGGCACTACCTCCGGCGACGTCATGGCGCTCATCTGGGCGATGCGCGGGCTGGTGCAGGCCACCGGGGAGGTCGCTCCCGGGACCTGGCAACGATTCCTCGACATCCACCTGGCCGGCATGCGAGCCGCAGGACCGCTCAGCAGCGCCTTCCCGAACGGGCCTGACCCGCTTTGACGGAGCCTCTGATCATGACCCGGTTTATCGGGTCATGATCAGAAGGGCCGGTGGTCCGCGGCGGAGATAGACCCGTCAGTCGTTGTGCGCGTGGAACCGGCCCGGGACTGGCCAGCGCGCAACGCTCGAAGCGATCTCGGGCGCGGCAGGCGCATTCAAGGGATTGGGATCGGGCTTGCTCATGCCGACCTCGTGCGAGTAGACGATCTCATCCACGAGGCCCTCGAATCCGCAGGCCGCCTGCTCTCGCTCCCGGGCACCAGCAAAGCTGTCGCTCAGGATCCCGGTCCGATGCTCAGCACGGATACGGCAAAGGGCTGGCTTTGCTTGCCGCCTGCGGGTCTTCGCCAAGCAGCCGCCTTACTTTGCGGAGTGCCCCGACAGCCGGGGCTCCAGTCCCGCGAACCATTCGCTAAGTCCGCCGCGGTGAGCCATGTAGGCCGCCTCGACTTTCAGCCAGCGGACCAGCAGCTTCAGCCTATCGGGGGCGGAAGCGATGACGTACTTATTCCACTCGCTGGCGACGACGTCACCAATCGAGGACGCCGGGTCCCGCCGGATGGCGACGCCGAGAGGGTCCGGCAGCAGCGTGACGGAGACCTGATCCTGCCACCGCCATTCGCGCTGGAGATGGCTGGGGTTGTTCCCCACCACGAACGCCCGCTCGCTGGTAGCGAATAGGGCACCCAGCGGAGCGTGCGACCAGCCTCGCCATCCACTCCCCGGCTGCTCCTGCCAGTCGGCCATGGGAACCGAAAGATCCTGTTCGTGGGCACCGACGCGGATGATTTTCACGGCGAACCGCTCGCCTGGCTCTATCTTTGGCTGGCGAATGCCCAACGGCCGCAGCTTCCCGGACTCGAAGCGGTCGCGCCAATCTGACAGTTCGTCCATGACCGTGCTCATCCAGCAATCCCTCTCTGTGCGTTCGCAGAATCTAGCGGCAATCTGCACTGTCCCCCTGCTGGGAACTGACGGGAACAGCGGCCGACCCGTCCGCGCAGTGACGGAAGGCGGCAGGCCTTCGTCGTTCTCAACCACCGCTGCCTTCCTCGCCCAGTTCATGCGCCAGACGGCGACTCGCCGCGGCCAGGCGGGTGCAGGCCTCGGCATGGGCCGCAATGCTGGATCCCACTCGGCGTCCTCATCCGCCGCCGACCGGGCGCGCAGCGCCATCCCACGAGGCCTGATCAGGCACCCGAGTATCCGAACGCAGCCCAATAGTACGGTTCGCCGAACCGCTTCATCTCGGCCGGCATGAAGCGCGTGTACCGGTGGATGTGCGGCTGCCAGTGCGGCTCAGCCCCGGCCAGGTCGTGTAGCTGGGCGACGGTTATCTCCTTGACCCACCGTCGCGCCGCGTCGGCGGCGGCAGGCAGCGGCAGGCCGGCGCCCCAGTCCCAGTACCGGAAGAGGCCGGACACGAACAGCGCGGCAGCGAGGTCATCCACCGGCCACAGGTTGGCCACCACCGCCCGGGCGCCGGCGGCTAGCAGCAGGCTGCCGATGTCGGTGGACTCCTCCGGATTGAACCAGTCCGCCTGGCCGCTCCAGCAGGCGCTCAGCACGGCCAGCGCGACGTTGTCCAGCGGCGGGATCTTGGCCAGGTCGTCCACGATCAGCGGCCCGTCAGCCAGCAGCAGTCTCGCCCCGCCAGCGGTGCGGCCCTCGGCGCCGTGACAGCACAGGTGGAGCACCTCGTAGCTCGCGGCATTCGCCAGGAACTCGGCCCGGGTCGCGGCTGCGCCGCTGAGATAGCGGCCGCCGGCGGCCCGCCGGCGGATCTCCTCGGCTTCCAACGAGGCGCATTTCAGCGGGCTGTAGCCGGGCTCGCTGATGTCCGGCCCGGCCAGGGAGAGCACCCGGCGGGACGAGCCGTCCGGCTGCGGCGGGCGCCGGATGACGGCGGACAGCCGCGCGCTCGGCGCGTACTTCAGTGGCATGATGGTGGTGATCCTGCCCGACTGCGCGTCTTTCAGCGCCGGTGACCAGGCGTGCACCGGCAGGTGGCAGAGAAAACCGGAGACGATCACCGTGACCGGGCCCCAGGTCCAGCCGGGCGGGTCCGTCGGGTTGCTGTACGGGAAGGTCAGCAGGTCCCGCAGCGCCGGGGTGAAGTGCTGCTCCAGGACCTTGCCCACCAGGGCAAGGGCACGCTCGCGCTCGGAGTCAGGCGCCGCTGATCCCGGCTCCAGGCAGTCCGTCCAGCGCTGGATGATCTTGCCAACGACCTCACCGCCCAAGCTGGTCAGCAGCCTGCCCTCGAGCCTGCCATCGGGCAGCATCAGGGCCAGGCCGGTGTCGAACCGGCTGGTCCAGATGTACAGGATCGGATCCGGGCTAGCCGCCCGGCGAATCTCCTCGAGGGTCGGCTTCTCCTGGAAGTACTCCAGGCCGGGAAACCGCCGGATCTGCGCGATGGTCTCGGACAGCTGCCGCAAGGCCTCGTCGGCCCTCGCCATGGCTGTCGCGATAGCGGCCGGATCGCTGAGGTGGAAGGGCGCCTGGGTGGCAACGGTCCAGCTGGCGCGCTGGTCATAGTAGTGCGCGTACAGAGCCGGATCGCTTGTCTTGAGCAGGCGGTCCAGATCCGACATTCCACGCGCCGCGCGCAGGATCCGCTGCCGCGATCCTTCCAGCCTGACGACGGCCTCGTTGAGCCGGTTCGACCGGGCTAGCGCGCTGACCGCGTCGAGCTTGAGCCACCGGAACTTGTTGACGACGCCCTTTCGCTGGTCCTCCGGCACCGTGTAGACCAGCAGGTCAGCGGCGCTTGCGGCGAGGTCGAGGGCATCCCCGGCAGCCGTCCACTCGTTCCGCTCGACGGCGAGCGTGGCCCAGCGGTTCGCGTCCCTGGCCATGGCGTCCAGCAGCGTGGGGAAGCGCGCGTAGCGCAGCTGCTGGACAAGTTCCGCGCATTCCCGGGACATAGTCGCGGCCAGGTCGGCCGGATTATCTCGCTGAGTGCGCAGGATGCTGAGCTGAGCTTCCAGTATCCGCATCCGAAGGGCCACGAATCCGTTAAGGCCCGGCGCATCCGGCTGCACGTGCCGCCACACCTCGAGGGCACGGTCAAGGTCCGCGGGATCACGGGTCTGGGTGTAGTGCGAGGAGTACAGGTCGGCCAGCAGGCAGAGGTGCTGCGCGTAGCGAGCCGGGTCGGCGGCCCAGATCGGGACCGCAGCCTGGAGCACGGCCGTGATCTTGTCGAGCGGGGCGCTATTCAGGGACTCCATCATCGCCCGCACGCCCGAGAAATCGCCCCGCGCCCAGGCAAGTGCGTCACCCGCACTGTCTGTCATCGCACTAGCGTAAGCGCTGGAGGGAAACGGCAGGCCGGTCCGTTTTAGCCTGCGACTGTGGAAATGCCGCTAGCCTTTTGTCATGAGCACCGAGCCAGACGCCGGTGATGTCAGTATCGAGCTTAACCAGCTTGAGCTGCCCGAAGAGTTCGACGAGGCCGACCTTGCCGCGCTGCAGGCTGAGCTGAACAGCTCGGGCCTGCGCGCCGACGTGGTGGTTGTGCCTACGAGCGCACCGCGCGATTTCATTGTGCTGCCTACTCTGCTGGCGATCCATTTCCTGAGCGCCCACGCCGTCGACATCGTGCTCGGCGTGTCTGAAGGCGCATTCTGGGACGGCATCAAGGCGGCGGTGCGCCGGCTTCGGCCCGGAAAGGCGGCCGACGAGACACAGCGAGCTCGGGTCACTGTGCGATACAAGGACGGCCAGGCCATCGAGATTGACGTGGCCAACGCCGAGCAGCTTCGCCAGGTTCTCAAAGACATCGTGCCGCCGGACCAACGGCTCCCAAAGCAGACCTAGGCAGTAGGCGAGGCGAGCGGTGGCCGATGACGGCCTAGAGATGGCCGACATGTTCCAGCCGGAACATTTGCCGACTGACACGAACGCCGCTCACCGGCGCCACGGCCCGGAAGGTCTGCCACTGCCAGCCCCGCCGAATCGCCGCCATGCCACCGTCAACGGGGATAGCGCACTGCCCAGCGGCAGGCACTGGCAGATGCTCGGACTGGCACTGGCCGCGGCGTCGGGAACGCGCTAGCTTGGCGTTGTCCCTGTCCTTGGATGAAAGCCTCTATCAGGGCGGGCGGTCGGCCTCTGCGCAGGGGAGAGCCAGGCCGGCGTTTGGCATGGCTGGAGCGTCTGGCGGATGGGTACCGCCGCAGGTGGTGGCACATGGCCAGGCAACACATGAGGCCGGGAATGCGTGCCGGACGCCATCCGGGGAGGGCGCGCGCAGCGCTGCTAGCGCTGGCGCTGCTGGCTGCGGCGGCTGTCAACGTGACTGCTCCCGGTGGCGTCGCCGATGCCGCCACGCCGCCGAACGCCTACGTCGTCAACTTTGGCTCCGACACCGTCACGCCGTTCGACACTGCCACTAACACCGCGGGCACGCCGATCAACGTCGGGGGCAACCCGGAGGACATCGCCATCACCCCGAACGGCGCCACCGCCTACGTCGCCAACGGCGATAACGGCACCGGAACCGACGGCACCGTCACGCCGATCAGCACCGCCACCAACGCCCCGGGCACGCCGGTCAGCGTCGGTGATAATCCGCTGGGCATCGCCGTTTCCCCGGACGGAACCACCGCTTACGTCACCAACGGGGGGTCCCCGGCAGGAGGCTCCGACACCGCCACGCCGATCGACACGGCCACCAACACCCCGGGCAGCAAGATCACCGTCGGGAACACCCCGGACGGCATCGCGATCCAGCCCGGCTGGACGCAGCAGGCGACCCAGCCCCAGGCCGCGACCACCGCGGGCCCGGCAGCGGCCTACTCCCAGGGCGACCTGTACGTCGCCTGGAAGGGCGCGACCACCGACCACGTCGGCTATGCCGCCTACAACGGCTCGACCTGGGCACCGCAGCAGAACGTGAGCGGCTCCTGGGGCACCGCCCTCACCACGAACATCCCGGCCCTGGCCGTCTATAACGGCGACCTGTACGCCGCCTGGACCGGCCAAGCCAGCAACGATATCTACTACTCCGCCTACAACGGCACGACCTGGACGGCGCAGCAGACCATCAGCGGCTCCTGGGGCAGCGCGGGCACCAATGCCGGGCCGGCCCTCATGGTCTTCGATGGCGACCTCTACGCCGGATGGCGGGGTACGACATCGGGCCACGTCTACTACTCCGCCTACAACGGCACGACCTGGGCGCCCCAGGTCGCGCTGTCGCCGACCAGCGCCGACGCGCCAGCGCTGGTCGCCGACCCGATCGCTGGAGGGCTGTGGATCATCGCCTGGACCACGAGCAGCGACGCGATCGACTACATCTACTGCCTCGGGACCGGGGCGGGGGCCTGCAGCGGGCCGGTCAACACCCTCCCCGGGGCGGCCACCAGCACCTCCCCCGCGCTGGCGTTCATGGGCGGCGACACGGGCACCCTCTACGTCGCCTGGAAGGATGCGACCAGCAACCAGATCGGCTACGAGGCGTCCTTCGACAATGCGGGCTTCACTCCCCAGGAGCTTGAGCCGCAGGCCCTCACCAGCGCTGCCCCGGCGCTGGCAGTCGGCGCGTACACGCTTTACACGGCCTGGAAAGGCAACGGAACCAACCAGCAGGTGTGGTTCGCCGCGGCCAACACTCCCTACTAACCCGCCAGCTTCCCAGTAGTACTTTGCTAGGCGCCGACGGCGGCCGAGGGCGACGCGCTGGCAGCACCGGGGGCAGACGCCGAGGATGACGGCCAGCACATCTCCACTAGCTGAGGGTGAGCCTGTCGCCGTAGTACATGGTCAGCGCGTTGCCACCCGGGACAGCCGGAGCGGGCCGCGGGCCTCCGGCACCGCACTCAGACCGCCGGGAAGTCGACTTCGGCGGTGGGTGTCACGCTGCCCTTGCGGCCGGGCGCCGCCGCCCAGCTCCAGTACGCGTTGGTGTACGCGATCGACTTCTCCGGGGTAACCGGGAAACCCCACTCGCGCATGTCCTCGGTGGTATGCGCGTCGGAGACGAGCGTCGCGTCGTAGCCGCGCACCAGCGCACCGTGCAGGGTCGAGCGGATGCACTCCTCCGTCTGCGCGCCGGTGACCACCAGCCGTCCGACCCCCCGCTCGGCCAGCAGTTCCTCCAGGTCCGTGGCCTCGAACGAGTCCCCGTACGTCTTGTGGATCAGGGGCTCGGTGTCCAGCCGCTCAAGCTCGGGGACGTACTGCCAGCCCTCGGAGCCCTCCGGCAGCTCGTCGCTGGAGTGCTGCACCCAGAGCACCGGGACGTCCTGTGCCCGGGCCTTGCCCACGAGGGCCTGGATGTTGGCGATCACGCGGTCGCGCTCGTAGGCGTTCCCGACGACGCCGTTCTGCACGTCGATGACGAGCAGGGCGGTCCGAGGTCGGTTCTGCAGGGATGTCATGGCTACCTCCGTCAGCTCGAGGCTCTCCCAGCCCAGAGTAGGCCCAGGCACCGACACCCCTACCGAGGGCTCGATCAGCGTCTCACGCCCCGATGAGCCCGTACCCGCTGGCCCGGCCGGCTAAGGCCGGAACCGGCACGGGCCAGGGCCTGTCTGACCAGTGAGAACGCTCCTTCTTCGCTCCTTTGACACTTGCCGTGCCCGGTCCGCGTACGGCCTCCAAGATCAAGAAAGGACCCGCAGCCGGATGGTCGGGCCCATTTCCCGCAGCCTGGCCACAACCGCCTCCGGATAGTCGATCCCGATATCGGTCAGCGCATATCCGAGGTCGCCGCGAGTGCCGAGCAGCTGAGCTTCGACGTTCACGTTGTGCGCGGCCAGCACCGAGTTGATTTCCGCCATCACGCCGGGCACATTCCGGTGCAAGTGCGCCAGCCGGTGGGTACCCGCGGCCGGCGGCAGTGCTACCTGCGGCAGGTTCACCGACAGTGACGTGGTTCCCTCGGCGATGAAATCGGCGAGCTTGCCGCCGACGAAAGCGCCGATGTCCGCCTGGGCCTCTTCTGTCGACCCGCCGATGTGCGGGGTGAGGATCACGTTCGGCAGGCCGCGCAGCACCGACTCAAACTTATCTCCGGACGACCGCGGCTCGTCCAGGAAGACGTCGACGGCCGCTCCGGCTAGGCGGCCGGACAGCAGATGCCTGCGCAGCGCCTCGTGGTCGACCACGAAGCCCCGGCACAGGTTCAGGAACAGTGCCCCCGGCCGCATCCGGCTGAATTCCTTTTCGCCGAACAGTGAGCTGTTAGACGGGCGGCCGTCCACGTGCAAGGTCACGATCTCGGAGATCTCGAGGAGTTCGTCAAGGCTGACGCAGCGCCGTGCGTTTCCGAGCGCGAGCTTGTCGGCGGTGTCATGGAAGACGACCCGCATTCCGAGCGCCTCACCGACGACCGATAGTTGCGCGCCGATATTTCCGTACCCGACGATTCCCAGCGTGCGACCGCGGACCTCGTGGGCGCCGCGGGCCGACTTGTCCCACACGCCCGCGTGCATCCCGCGGTCCTTCTCAGTGAGCCGGCGGGTCAGTGCGACGATCTCGGCGAGGGTCAGCTCGACCACACTGCGCGTGTTTGAATAAGGCGCGTTGAACACGGCAACACCGAGCGCTGAGGCGGCCGCCAGGTCGATCTGATCGGTGCCGATGCAGAATGCCCCGACCGCGATCAGGTCCGGGGCCGCGGCGAATCCCGCGGCGCTGAGCCGGGTCTTGGACCGGATGCCAAGCAACGCGACACCCGGCAGCGCGGTAGCCAGTTCAGCCTCGTCATGGGCGGAAGGCAGCCCAGTTACCTCCAATCCGGCCTCTTCGAGCAGCCGGAAGGCCTCGGGGTGAACATTCTCCAGGAGCAGCGCCTTCACGGCCTCAGGCTAACGGAAGCCGCGGCCGGCTGAGTCGAGCGGTGCCTGCGGCCACGCCTCGCAGGACTCCTCGGATTGGTCGACTGCAGGCCGGCACCGCGTGCCATCATCAGCACTGCCCGGAAGCCCGCGAGCCCTGTCCGTCCGGAGACAGCCGGAGGAATCATGGCTGTCGACGCCGGCCACCCCGATGCAACCGCAGGATGTGCGGGTGAGCGGCTGATAGTCAGGGCGCGTATTTCAGTACCAGGTCGCCGACGTGCGGGAGCGCGGCCTCGACCCGAACTTGCCGCCTGGGACGGGGCTGGCTCGCAGCCCTCCCCGCCGCCCGCCCCAATATCCGGCTCGCCCCGTTGAGGTCCCGGACGCACTTCCGGGCAACCAGGTGCACGTCCAGCCACCTGCTAGTCGCTGCCAGGTGCACGTCCAGCCAGCTGCTAGTCGCTGTCCGTTTACCGCCTCACCAGGCCGGTATGGTGGCATTCACTGCGGATTTCGCCGGGGCATGAGCAGGCCGGGAACCTCAGCTGGTAGGCGGCCGGCGGGTCGCCTGAAGCCGATGGAATGCGGGGATCATGAGCTTCGATCTGACCACTTGCGCCACGTCGCGGGCGGTCATACTTGTCGAAGGGATGAGCGACCAGGCAGCGCTCGAAACGCTGGCTGAGCGCCGCGGCCGGGCTCTGCCTGCTGAAGGCATCTCCATCGTGCGGATGGCAGGAGCGACGAATGTCGGCCGCTTCGTGGAGCTGCTCGGACCCCGCGGGCTCGGCGTCAGGCTGGCTGGCCTGTGCGACGCCGCCGAAGAAGGCTA
>Ga0302181_10000254_pt1 | contig 47288 bp, 45 predicted proteins | sample I_Palsa_E3_3_FD_198786 | JGI IMG/M metagenome (GOLD analysis project Ga0302181, IMG submission 198786) | Peat permafrost microbial communities from Stordalen Mire near Abisko, Sweden - I_Palsa_E3_3 | ecosystem: Environmental > Terrestrial > Soil > Palsa > Peat permafrost | place: Sweden...
CGTGACCTGCCCGGATTCGCTCCGGATGGCCGTCGGCGAACGGCTCATTCCGGTGCGCAGCCTGGAAGGCTCAGAAAGGGGTTGGGCGGCGTATCAGGGCCGCCACCGTCCGCTCTGTGTCCCCTGCGCTGGTCCGCATTCCGGGACAGCGCAGGGCCGCGGGCAAGGACGCGACCGGCCGCGGACGGGACCGGTGGGAGCGGTTACGCTGACCGTCCGTCCGGCTTGCTGGCCGCTGATCAGGGTGCGGATGATGCGGTTGGGCTTGGCCGGACGTCCGCCGATGCCTCTGGCCCGTTCACGAAGGCGCGTCTGCTGACCTGTAGGGGCGCGTTGTCACCGTAAGTCTGCGTCAGGCCGGGCGACGCCAAGTGACCGGGCGAGGAACGCGAGCTCGTGCAGCGGCAGCTGGCCGAGAGCGTCGGCCGCCATGTGGGTGGCGCCGGACAGCGGCAGGACCTGGTGCGGTCGGCCGGCCGCGAGCAGCGCCGCCGACATCCGGAGCGTGTGAGCCACTACCACGTTGTCGTCGGCCATCCCGTGGATCAGCAGCAGCGGCCTGGTCAGGCTGGCGGCCTCGGTGATGGTGGAGGACCGGTCGTATCCTTCCGGGTTCTGCTGTGGCAGGCCGAGGAACCGCTCCCGCCAGTGCGTGTCGTAGAGCCGCTGATCGTGCGGCGCGGCCCCGGAAACGGCCGCGTGGAACACGTCGGGGCGGCGGATCACGGCGATGGCCGCGAGCGCCCCGCCGTAGGACCAGCCGCGGATCCCCACCCGCCCCCGGTCCAGGTCGGGGAACTGAGCGGAGATCGCGTCGAGCGCGTCCACCTGATCGTCCAGCGGCGCGGCCAGGGTGTCACCGAACACGGCCTTCGACCATTGCGGCCCGCGACCGGGCGTGCCGCGCCCGTCAATGACCAGGACGGCGAAGCCCTGCTCGGCGAACCACTGTTCTTCGCAGAACGCCGCGTCACGCGCGCGGACCACCCGCTGCATGAATGGGCCGCCGTACGGGCTCAGCAGCACGGGGAGCCGCGTTCCCGGCTGGTACCACGACGGCAGCAGCAGGGCAGCGCGCAGCTTTCTGGCGCCGACAGTCAGCCACGTGATCCGCGGCTCGAGCAATGGTTCGGCTTCGAGGCTGGCGATGGCTGCCCGGGTCCCGTCGCGCCAGGCGACCGCTGCGGCGCTGCCCCCTTCGGTGCGCGAGAGCACGACGACCGTGCCGCCGGCCGCCGCGCCGTCGTGCACGCCAGGGTCCGCGCTGCACCGCGACATGCCCTGCCCCGGGTCGTACCGCCACAGGTGCCGCTCGGTCGGGTCGTGTTCATCGGTGGCGGTGAAGTAGACGGCCTCGCCGTCGGTTCCGCTGACCGAGCCGACGTGCAGCCCGTCCGGCGTGACGGCAGCGCCGCCGACCACCAGACGGCGTGAGCCGCCCCGGTCGGACACGGTGACCAGGTCCCCGGCGCTGGTCCGCGCCGGGGTGCCGGGCGCTAGCTCGACCCAGGCGTCGTCGCGCTCGGTGTGCAGGAGCGTTGTCTGTCCGGTGACGGCGTCGGCTGCCAGCACCATGACGGTCCGCTGGTCCCGGCTCTGCACGCTGAGCAGCGGCCCCTGGGAGTCCCACTCCGCGGCCGCCAGGTACTCGTATGTGCTGCGGTCCCACGTGACCTCGGTCCTGGTCCCGTCAAGCCGCAGCACGTGCAGGGTGACGTCCGCGTTGGCGGTGCCGGCCGCCGGGTACCTGACCGCGCGCGGCGCCCGCTCCGGATCAGCGGGGTCTGCGATCCACCAGCGCCGGACGGGAGAATTGTCGACCCGCGCAGCCAGCAGCCGCCGGCCGTCGGGAGCCCACCAGTAGCCGCGGAACCTGAGCATGGACTCGGCCGCGACATGCTCCGCCAGGCCGTAGGAAACCTCGTCGTGCTCAGGGGCGGCCAGCAGGCGGCCTGTCCCGTCGGCCAGCTCGGTCACGTGCAGCGCGCCGTCCGCGACGTAGGCCACCCGCTGCCCCGCAGGGTCGATCCGCGGGTCCGTGGCCGCGCCAGCGGCAGGCACCGGTTCCGGGACGCCGGCCGGCGCGCGCGGGTCGTCGCCGAGGCCTAGCACCCACAGCCGCCCGTCCAGCGCGAACACGACCGTCCGGCAGTCCGCGTCGGCCGAGTAGGCCACGATCCCGGCCGCGGTCTCGCGTGCCCGTTCCCGCCGGACGCGCTCAGCCTCGGGCACATCGCCAGGACCGAAGTGCCACGACGCCGCCGGATCGATGATAAGCCGCTCGCGGACTCCGCCGCCGTCCCCCGCGCCGTCGGCCAGGTCCAGCCCCCAAAGGCACGTGACCGGGTCTTCACCGCCCCGGGTGCGGAGAAACAGCACACGCCCGCCATCCTGGGAGACCGTCACCGCGTGCGGAATGCCAAGCGTGAAGTACTTAGTGCTGGCCAGCTGCCGGGGGAAGTCGTCGATCGCCACGCCAGCAATCTGCCACGCGGCCCCGTCGCCGCACCACGGGTTAACCGGTCCCCGGACGCGGGCAGTGGCCCAGGTCACCGTCCAACCGCCGCGGCGCCGCCAGCCCCACCGTGCCGCAATGGCGGCCACCACCTGAAAGCCACAGCCGTGACCGTCCCTCCCGACCCGCCATGCCCCGCCAGCTCCAGGATGATGGCCCGGATCGACGACGACAGGGGAGGGATCAACGCACCACTGTGGGTTACACATCAAGACGGAACATGTCGTCAGCGCGGCCCGTAGCCGTCCGCGGAAAACCGACGGCTACACCAGCTATGCGACAGGCACGGACACCATCCGCTACACGTCCGCGGATGCCGAAGGGGGCGCTGAACACTCTTTAAGGGAGCGAAATTCCCGGCCGCTGCGCGACCGGATTCCCGGCCATATCGGCGGGTCGGCGCGCGTTCTCCTCGAACTCCCCGATCACTCAGTGTGATGCCGTCTGTAAGTTGGCGGGTGTCCGGCCGCGCAACAGCAACCTGCACCCAGGTCGCGGACGGTCCCGGCCAGCCCTGAACTGTAGGGCGCACGCTCCGGCGGCGTGCACCTCTCCGTTCATGGCCGTCTGGCATGCCTGTGACCTGGCAAAATAGGGCAGCCTTAAGCCGCCGAGGGCGCCTTCCGACGCTCAGAACTGAGACCACAAATGAGACCGGCGGAAACTCGGAGCGCCTGGCGGTCGGTGGCGATGAACAGTGTTTGCAGGTCAGGGTGGCGGAGGATAGGAGATTCGAACTCCTGAGGGGTTTCCCCCAACACGCTTTCCAAGCGTGCGCCCTAGGCCACTAGGCGAATCCTCCGTCGTCAAGCCTACCGACTCCCGGACCGAGCCGGCGCCCTGCCCGGGATCGGGGACGGCAGCGTCCGGCGGCTGGCTACACTAACCTCCAGACCCCTCGCACGGCGTTTATCCCGCCAACTCCCCCAGGGCCGGAAGGCAGCAAGGGTACGCGGGCTCTGGCGGGTGTGCGGGGGGTCCCTTCCGTCCTGGTAAGGATGAGGTCATGGCAGGCGACGTGCCCAGTCCCGTCCCCGTGGATCCGGCTGGCCCCCGGGCTCCCGCTGTCCGGCTGGCGCTGTACCGCCGGTACCGGCCGGCCACTTTCGCCGAGCTCAAGGGGCAGGATCACGTCACCGAGCCACTCCGGCAGGCGCTGCGCAGCGGCCGGGTCAATCATGCCTACCTGTTCAGCGGGCCGCGCGGCTGCGGTAAGACGTCCAGTGCCAGGATCCTGGCGCGCTCGCTGAACTGTGAGCAGGGCCCGACGCCGGATCCGTGCGGCGAGTGCGAGTCCTGCATAGCACTGGCCCCGTCCGGGCCCGGCAGCATCGACGTGATCGAAATCGACGCGGCCTCGCACGGCGGCGTGGATGATGCCAGGGACCTGCGGGAGCGTGCCTTCTACTCCCCTGTCTCCGCCCGCTTCAAGATCTACATTATCGACGAGGCGCACATGGTGACCGGGGGCGGCTTCAACGCCCTGCTCAAGCTGGTCGAGGAGCCGCCGCCGCACCTGAAATTCGTCTTTGCCACCACGGAGCCGGACAAGGTCATCCCGACGATCCGGTCCAGGACCCATCACTACCCGTTCCGGCTCCTGGCGCCCGGTGTGCTGCGGGAACTGCTCGAGGAGATCCTCGCCAGCGAGGACGTCAAGTACGAGCCGTCGGTCCTGCCGGTCGTGGTCCGGGCCGGCGCGGGCTCGGCGCGCGACTCGCTCTCGATCCTTGACCAGCTGCTCTCAGGATCTGGCGAGGAGGGGCTTACTTACGAGCGCGCGATCGCCCTGCTCGGCTTTACGGACGAGAGCCTGCTCGATGAGGTCACCGAGGCATTCTCCGGCGGAGACGGGGCAGCCGTCTTTCATGCCGTCGACCGGGTCGTGGAGAGCGGCCACGACCCCCGGAGGTTCGCCGCTGACCTGCTCGACCGCCTGCGCGACCTGATCGTCCTCGCCGCTGTCCCGGCAGCGGCGGACACCGGGCTGCTCGACATACCCGCCGACCGGCTTGAGCGGATGCGCGCGCAGACGGAAAAGTTCGGCCAGGCCCAGCTCACGAGGGCTGCCGAGGTCATCAGCGCCGGGCTGGTGGAGATGCGCGGGGCGACGTCGCCGAGGCTGCTGCTCGAGCTCATGTGCGCGCAGGTGCTGCTGCCCGGCGCCGCCACGGGCGAGCTGGCGATGCTGGCAAGGCTGGAAACGCTCGAGCGCAGGATCGCGGCCGGCGCCGAGGCAGGCGCGGCAGGTGACGGCCAGCCCGCGACGGCGAGGTCGCGTACCGCGGCAGCCGTGCCCGATCACAGCCCCGCGCCGGCCGCTGAGAGCACTCCGCGGCCGCACGGCGATCGGCCGGCCGCGGGCGCCCCGCCAGTGCGGGACAGCATGCCGGACAAGGCCCCCGGCCGGCCGGCCGGCCCAGGCCGGGCCGACACCGACTCGGTCAGGGAACGCTGGCCGGAAGTACTCGAGGCGGTCAAGCGCGAGCGCCGGGTAGCCTGGATCCTGCTCGAAAACGCTACTGTCGAGTCGCTGAGCGATGGGGTCCTGACCCTTAATTTCAGCAATGAGGGCTACGCGAAGGGCTTTTCCGCCAGCAGCTACGACCGTGATCTCGGGCGTGTGCTGCAGGCGGTCTTCGGCACGACTCCGCAGATCAGGTCAATGTCCGGCCAATCCGCCGGGGGCGCGCCCGCCGCCCGGCCCGGCCGCGGCGGGTCGCAAGGGCAGCAGGCTACGGCGAGCCGTCAGGCCCCTGCTCACCGTCCGGTCCCGGCCAGCCAGCAAGATCCCCCCGGCCGGCCCGGTGACGACTTCGCCGGTGACCCCGGCCCGTACGACTCGGAGCCTGCCAGCCAAGACGACGGCGGAGACTCGCTCACCGGCATGGATCTCATCCAGCGCGAGCTCGGCGGCAAGGTCATCGAGGAACTCGGCGACGGCTAATCGCCGCTGTAAAAGTTGGCGACGATGGCTGCCCGATCGGTGCTGCGATGATGCCCGGCCGTCCCGGCAGGCTTAGGCTCGGAGACGACAGGCGATCCCGGTGCGCCCCCCGCGCGCCGGGATGCGTGGGCCCATCGCGAAGACGCGATGACAACAGCAGATGGGGGCAACGTGGACCCTGGCGGTCAGTTGGACATGCAGCAACTGCTCGCCGCGGCGCAGCAGATGCAGGAACAGCTCCTGAACGCGCAAGAGGAGCTGGCCGACACCGAAGTGGAAGGCTCGGCAGGCGGCGGTCTCGTGAAGGCGATCGTCAACGGGCAGGGCGAGCTGGTGGACCTCACCATCGACGCTGCCGCCATTGACCCCGCCAGCCCTGAGGAATCCGCGCAGACGGTAGCCGACCTCGTGCTCGCCGCGGTCCGCGATGCCAACCGCGTGGCCAGCGAGCTGCAGCAGGAGATGATGGGCCCCTTCGCGGCCGGCTTCGGCGGCGCCCCGGCGGGAGACACGGGACTGCCCGGCTTGCCGGGGTTCCCCGGCCTGCCCGGCCTCGGCGGGCCGGCCGGCCCCCCGGACGGGAACTGAGGTGTACGAAGGCATCGTTCAGAGTCTCATCGACGAACTCGGCCTGCTCCCTGGCGTCGGCCCGAAGGGCGCGCAGCGAATCGCGTTCCACCTGCTGACCGCAGACCCGTCGGACGTGCGCCGCCTTGCATCCGTCCTGCTCGAGGTGATGGAGAAGGTGAAATTCTGCCGCACCTGCGGCAATGTGGCCGAGCAAGACGAGTGCCGGATCTGCCGGGACCAGCGCCGCGATCTGTCGATGATCTGCGTGGTGGAAGAGCCGAAGGACGTCGCGGCGATTGAGAAGATCCGCGAGTTCCGGGGCCGCTACCATGTCCTCGGCGGCGCGATCAGCCCCATCGACGGAGTCGGCCCGGAAGATCTGCGGATCAAGGAGCTGATGACGCGGCTGGCCGACGGCACCATTACCGAGCTGATCCTCGCCACCGACCCCAACCTAGAGGGCGAGGCGACAGCGACGTACCTGGCCCGGCTGATCAAGCCCCTCGGGATCCGGGTGACCAGGCCCGCCAGCGGCCTGCCGGTCGGCGGCGAGCTTGAGTACGCCGACGAGGTCACCCTGGGACGCGCATTCGAAGGACGGAGGCTGATAGATGTCTAACGCACCGGACCCGGAGCTGCCTCGAGAACGAGGCGGGTCCCGGTGAGCGCCGGTGAGGGACAGGACACGGCTGCCAGGCCGGGCGAGGACTGGCGCCCGCTCGCTGACCAGATTGCCAGGAATGCCCGGGATTTCCTGGACGGGGTGGCGGCGCTGGCCAGGGGTGAGGGCGGCGAGGAGACAGTGCCGCTGCTGCTGCTTGAGGTCGCCCAGATCCTGCTGGCCGGGGCGAAACTCGGTGCGAGCAAGGACGTCATCCTGCCGGGCAACTGGGAACCTGACGTCGGCGCCGATCCAGATCTGGATTTGCTTCGGACCGGGCTGGCTGGCCGGCTGCTCGATTGCGACGAGTACGCGGAGATTTTTGATCCGTACTCTGACACCTGGGCAACTCCGTTCCGGCTGTCAGATGATCTCGCCGCGGTCGCAGCGGATCTTATCCACGGCCTGAAGCATTATGAGGCCGGCCGCTCTTCCGAGGCGCTGTGGTGGTGGCAGTACTCCTACGTGAACCAGTGGGGCCTGCACGGCGGCGCGGCGCTGCGGGCGCTGCATGCCGTCGTGGCGCACGCCCGGCTGGACGTCGCGGAGGAGAGCACCTCAGGCTGAGGGACCGCTCGCCGGGGGCAGAACCGGAAAGCCGCCCGCTGGATAGACTCGGGCGGACGCCTGCGAGCAGCCGGAGCGAAGGAGCGGCGACCCTGTGGCCCTGGTCGTGCAGAAGTACGGTGGATCCTCGGTAGCCGACGCCGACGGCATCAAGCGCGTGGCCCAGCGCATCGTCGCGACGCGCAAGGCCGGCCATGCGGTGGTCGTGGTGGTGTCGGCCATGGGCGACACCACCGATGAGTTGCGCGACCTGGCCAACCAGGTGAGCCCGCTGCCGCCCGGGCGCGAGCTGGACATGCTCCTTACCGCCGGAGAGCGGATATCGATGGCGCTGCTGGCGATGGCCATCGCCAATCTCGGCCTGGAAGGCCGCTCGTTCACCGGCTCCCAGGCCGGCGTGATCACCGACTCCGCGCACGGCAAGGCCCGCATCATCGACGTGACGCCCGGCCGGATCCAGACAGCGCTTGACGCTGGCGCGATCCCCATCGTGGCCGGCTTCCAGGGCGTGTCGCAGGACACCAAGGACATCACGACGCTTGGCCGGGGCGCCTCCGACACGACGGCGGTCGCGCTCGCCGCCGCGCTTGGCGCGGACGTGTGCGAGATCTACACCGACGTGGACGGGGTGTTCACCGCCGATCCGCGGATCGTACCCAGCGCGCGGCGCATCCCGCGGATCAGCTACGAGGAAATGCTGGAAATGGCGGCAAGCGGTGCGAAGGTCCTGATGCTGCGCTGCGTGGAGTACGCAAGGCGTTATGCCATCCCCATCCACGTGCGGTCATCGTTCAGTAGCAGGGAAGGCACCTGGGTCACCGGCATGCCGCGGCAGGAGACGGAGGACGGCGGGATGGAACAGGCGATCATCTCCGGAGTCGCGCACGACCGGGGCGAAGCGAAGATCACTGTCGTGGGTGTGCCGGACAAGGTCGGCGAGGCGGCGAGGATCTTCCGTGTCATCGCCGGCGCGGCCATCAACATCGACATGATCGTGCAGAACGTTTCCGCTGCCGCGACCGGCCGCACCGACATCTCGTTCACCCTGCCGCGAGAGGATGGCCAGACGGCCATGACCTCGCTGCGCCAGTTGCAGGAGGAGGTGGGCTTCGAGTCGCTGCTCTACGACGACAGGATCGGCAAGGTCTCGGTGATCGGCGCGGGGATGCGCTCCCATCCGGGGGTGAGCGCCACCTTCTTCGGCGCGCTGGCCGAGGCGGGGGTGAACATCGAGATGATCTCGACGTCGGAGATCCGGATCTCGGTCGTCGTCGACGAGAACGATGTCGCGGTGGCGGTTGACGCCGCGCACGAGGCCTTCGACCTGGGGACAGGCGAGGAAGGGGCCGTCGTCTACGGCGGGACGGGCCGGTGACCAGCGGGTCAGGCGGCCATGAGGGCCGCGAGCCGAGCGGGCCGGGGGCAGGCCGGCACCAGGCCGGCGGGCCGGTGCTGGCCGTCGTGGGCGCCACCGGCGCTGTCGGTACCGTCATGCTCGATGTCCTGTCCACCAGGGACGATGTCTGGGGGGAGATCAGGCTCATCGCGTCGCCGCGGTCTGCTGGCAGGCGGCTGCGCGTCCGTGGCGAGCTGACCGAGGTCCGCGGGCTTGCCCCGGAGGTCTTCGATGGCGTGGACCTGGCCATGTTCGACGTGCCGGATGAGGTATCGGCCGCCTGGGCGCCGGTCGCCGCGGCGCGGGGAGTCGTCGTGATCGACAAATCCGGGGCGTTCCGGATGGACCCCGAGGTCCCCCTCGTCGTGCCCGAGGTCAATCCGGGCCAGGCCGCCAGGCGGCCGAAGGGGATCATCGCCGTCCCGAACTGCACGACCCTGTCGCTGATCGTGCCGATGGCCGCCCTGCACCAGGCCTTCGGCCTGCGCGAGCTTGTCGTTGCCTCTTACCAGGCGGCATCGGGGGCAGGTCAGGCTGGCATTGACTCGCTCTATGACCAGATGGGCAAGGTGGCGGGCAACCGCTCGCTCGGCCAGCGCGCCGGTGACCTTCGCGGTGTGCTCGGCGACTTCGGGCCGTTCCCGGCGCCGCTCGTGCTCAACGTGGTGCCGTGGGCCGGCTCGCTCCGGGATGCGGGCTGGTCCTCGGAGGAGCTGAAGATCCGGGATGAGTCGCGCAAGATCCTCGGCATGCCCGGCCTTAAGGTGTCAGCGACCTGCGTGCGCGTGCCGGTGGTGACGACCCACTCGGTCGCCGTGCATGCTGTTTTCGGCCGGGATGTCACTCGCGGCGAGGCGCAGCGCGTGCTCCGCGACACTCCTGGCGTAGTGCTTCTGGATGATCCTGGCCGCGGCGAGTACCCGACGCCCGCGGACGTGGTCGGCACCGACCCGACCTGGGTGGGCCGGGTGCGGCAGAGCATGGACGATCCCGCCGCGCTCGACCTGTTCATCTGCGGTGACAACCTGCGGAAGGGCGCGGCGCTGAACGCGGCTCAGATCGCCGAGCTGCTCGTACCCGAACTCTCGGCACGCTAAGCCCGGCGGGTGCCACTGCTCGGCTCGCCCGCGAGCGAGGACAGCCGCAGCGCCGCCGCGCTGACGCTCCGGAAACAATGCAAGTCGAATGGTAACCGGCTAGCGCCGCGTTTCCCGCGTTAATCCCACCAAGACGGATTAGACGATGGCCGTGCGGGTAAACATCCCGGTGGGGCTAGCTCGCTGATACTGATTGCCGGAAATATCGGTAAACGATCCTGAGCATATTTCTGGCTCCGCGGAAATAAGGAAATAGTTTCAGCGGTCGGCTATCCTGGGGGAGGGTACGTTGACTATGCGAGGCGGCAGAGTAATTTCCGCCACTGCCCGGAATTCCGGGAGGCATGCGGACCTGCCTAGCTAGCCCTGGTGCTATCGCGGTGCACATATCACCGAGCGATTCTGATTTCGAATTGTGTCTATGGCCAAGGGCGTTGCAGCTAACAGCGCTATTGTGAGGCGCATCGGCCGCTAACTGTGCCCATCGGCAGTTCGACGATCCGAAGATGCGCTTGCGCTGCAGTTTTGGCTTGCAACAAGCGCCGACAAGGAGCCATCTCATGTCTATGGATTACGCCATGCTCAGTACATTTCCGCCAACCCAGTGCGGGCTGGCGACGTTCAGCGCGGCCCTGCTCGACCATCTTCCCGAACCAGGCGACCACGTAGGCGTTGTGCGGGTACTCGATGAGCCAGCCCCGCGGAATTCATCCCTTGTCGTACATGACCTCATCAATGGTTCCGCGGCCAGCGCGGCGGATGCGGTTGAAATAGTCAACGGCTTCGACGTGTCTATCGTGCAACACGAGTACGGCATCTATGGCGGGTCCGACGGCCAGGACCTCATCCCCTTGCTGAACGCGCTCGACGTGCCGAGCATCGTCGTCTTGCACACGGTCCTGGCGGACCCGACAAGTAATCAGCGCATAATTCTTGACGAGGTTATTGCCGCTGCCGACAGGCTTGTCACGATGACGCAGACGGGACGCTCGCGTGTGCTCGACATCTACGGCACGAGTCCCGACAAGGTCTTCGTGATACCGCACGGCGCGGCCGGCACGCTGGCGGCCAGGTCGTCGTCATCGCGGCGGCGAGCCGGCCGGCTCAGACTGCTGACCTGGGGGCTGCTGGGGCCAGGCAAGGGGATCGAGCACGCGATCGAAGCTGTCGCCCTGCTTCGCGCGAGCGGGCTGCAGATGGACTACACGGTCGCCGGGCAGACCCATCCGCGGGTGCGCGCGCGGACCGGCGAGGCCTACCGGCTGTCCCTGGAGAGGCGCGCGCGCGCCCTGGGAGTCGGCGACAGCGTGCACTTCGACGACCGGTACCTTCCCGCCAGCACCCTGATCGATCTCGTCAGCACCGCGGATATCGTGCTGCTGCCTTACGACTCGCTCGAGCAGGTAACTTCCGGAGTCTTGATTGAGGCCATCACCGCCGGAAAGCCAGTGATCTCGACCCGATTCCCGCATGCCGTCGAACTGCTCGGCGACGGGGCAGGACTACTTGTCGAGCGAAAGGACCCGGCCGGCATTGCCCATGCCCTTCGCAGGGCGCTCACCGAGCCGGGGCTGTCCGAGCAGATGAGCCGGCATGCGGCGGAGATCGCGCCACGACTTGTCTGGTCAGCGGTGGCCGCGTCCTACCGGGAGCTCGCATCCGCACTTACCAGGACCCCAGCGGGAGCCACGATATGAACTGCCCGCCCGCTCCCTTCCAGCACCTGCAGCGGATGACCGACGACGTGGGCCTGCTGGAGCACGCCAAGGGCAACGAGCCCAGGTACGAGCACGGTTACTGCGTCGACGACGTGGCGCGCGGCCTGGTCGTGGTGTGCCGGGAGCCGTCGCCATCCGCGGAGCTCATCACCATGGCGCACCGCTACCTCAGCTTCCTGGCGCAGGCGCAAGCGCCCGACGGCGGATTCCATAACCGCCTGGGCACCGATCGGCGCTGGCATGACCAGCCCGGCACGCAGGACCGCTGGGGACGCGCCCTGTGGGGCCTCGGCACGGCGGCGCTACGGGGTCCCGCCCCGGAAATCCGTTCAGAATCTCTTACCCGATTCAACCAGGGCGCCCGCGCCCGCTCGCCGTGGCCGCATGCCATGGCGTTCGCGGCGCTTGGTGCCGCCGAGGTCCTCGATGGCTGGCCCGATCACTCCGGCGCCCGCGGCCTGCTCGCCAGCGCCGTCGCCGTCATCGGCGAGCCGTCAGCGGACCGCGGGTGGCCGTGGCCGGAGCCGAGGCTCAGCTACGCGAATGGCGCGATCGCCGAGGCCGTCATCGTGGCAGGCTGGAAGCTCGGGGACGCCACGGTGCTGCGAAACGGGCTCCGGATGCTCGAGTGGCTGCTGGCCGGGGAGACCAGGAACGGCCACCTGTCCGTGGTGCCAGTCGGCGGCTGGGGTCCAGGTGAGCCTCGCCCCGCCTTTGACCAGCAGCCGATCGAGGTAGCCGCGCTGGCTGATGCCTGCATGCGCGCGGTAACCGTCACGGGCGACAGCAGCTGGCTGGCAGCAGTCGAGATGTGCGTGGCATGGTTCCTCGGAGATAACGACGCTAAAATTGCCTTGCTCGACGAGCAAACCGGCGGTGGCTGCGACGGCCTTAAGCCGGCCGGCCGCAACGGCAACCAGGGTGCGGAGTCGACGATGGCCATGATCTCGGTTCTGCAGCAGGGACGTCGCCTGATCGCCGCGCCGAGGTGACGGGCACGCGCTCGGCAGGCCCGCTCCTGACCCGGACTCAGCTGCGGCTCAGGCCGGACGCTTCTCGCACGCTGAGCCGGCTGTTCGTGCCTGGCCAGGAGACCCTCATCCGGGGTGAGTCGCGGGCGATGGATGTCATTAACCGTGTCCTGGCGATGAGCGGGGATTCGGTGGATAGCATGCTTGCCCGCACGCTGGCCCGGTTCTCCGGTCAGTATCGCGACCTCGAGGAGGCACTGGAACGTAACTTCGGGCTGGTCGCCCACCGGCTTGACGGCGATATCACGGTGGGCCACGCGCGGCGGCTGCTGATCGGCGCGTACTTCACCCAGCAGTACGCGCTGGAGGCCGCTGCGCTGTTCAATCCGTCGATCGTGCCGCATCCCGACCAGTCTGGCTGCGCCGCTGGCGAAGTCAGGTTCGTGATGAGCCTGCGGGCGGTCGGCGAAGGCCATCTGTCCAGCATCGAGTTCAGGACCGGCACGATCAGCGCCGGCCTCGGGACCAGCGACCGCGAGACCAGCGACCGCGAGACCAGCGATCTCGGGATCAGCATCGATCCGCCGGGCCGGTTCCCCGACATCGGGCGCTCACGTCCTGTCATCTACGACCGCAGCCTGTTCCAGGAGAAGCTCGCCGAGCTCGGCCACGAGGAAGAGAACGCGCAGTTCCTCTGGAGCTTGCTGCCGCCGCGCTTCAGCCTGTCCGAGCTTGACGCCGCGGTCGCGGAGCTCTGCCTGCAGCAGGTGATGCGCGGAGACAGCGTGGCGCTCGTGGCCGGGGTCCGGTGGATGGCGGCGTCCAACTACGAGGTCGAGTTCGACGCGCGGCACGCCATCTCGGAGCGGGTGCTGTGGCCAAGCGGGCCGGCCGAGAGCCACGGCATGGAGGACGCGAGGTTCGTGCGCTTCACCGGCGACAGCGACCCGGTCTACTTCGCGACCTACTCCGCGTTCGACGGCAGCAAGGTCGCTTCGCACCTGCTGCAAACCGCCGACTTCCGGACATTCACCATCTCCCAGCTCTCCGGTCAGTCGACGAAGAACAAGGGCATGGCGCTGTTTCCGCGGCGCATCGGCGGCCGCTATGTCGCGCTGTCCCGCTGGGACAGGGAGAGCAACGAGATCGCGTACTCCGGCGATGCCCATCGCTGGAGCGAGGCGGTCACGGTCCAGGCGCCCGCCCGGCCCTGGGAACTCGTCCAGCTCGGCAACTGCGGCTCGCCGATAGAGACCCCGGCAGGCTGGCTGGTCTTCACGCACGGTGTCGGGCCGATGCGGGAGTACTCCATCGGCGCCATCCTGCTCGACCTCGACGAGCCCGAGCACATGAAGGCGGCGCTGCCAGAGCCGCTGCTGGTGGCCAGCGAGTCGGAGCGCGTGGGATACGTCCCTAACGTCGTCTACTCCTGCGGCGCGCTGCTGCACGGCGACAAGGTGGTGCTTCCTTACGGCTGCAGCGACTCGTCCGTGCGGTTCGCCATCGTGGACCTTCCGCAGCTACTGGACCGGCTGATCCCGGCCTGACCTGGCCGCCTGAGCCTGGCTCAGGCTCCATGACATCCTCGTCTGGCGGCACGCAGCCAGCAGGCCCGCGCTGCGGGGCTGGCATCAGCGGACGCTGGCCGGGCTGCCACCGCGCCGGATTGGATGCGAAAGACCACGGGGAGGACGCTGATGCCCGTAACAGTCACTGACCGGCTGATGCGGGGTACCGAGACGAGGCACACCGCTCGCCGTACCGGCGAACGCTGGGCCGTTTCTTGGCTCCCCGGCCGCGTCCTGAGCCACGATGATGCGGGCACGGCGATGATCATCGCGGAGACCGTGGGCGACGGTATCGAGCTGGCAGACGACAGGCGGTGGCCAGCTATCAACGCCTGGGCCGCTGAACTTGGCTTGTCCGGCACGGAGGCGGTCGCTCGGGTCTCACGGGCCACTGGCCGATAGGCCTGGCATGCATCGCCACCGGAAGCCGTTCCGTGCGGTGGTGTCCATGACGAGGTACCCGATCGATGCTGGCATGGCCCGCCGGTACCACCACGGGGCCAGGCTCCGCCGCCTGGAGACCTTTCCATGATCAATAACGAAGTACGGCTGCCGTATTTGGTGGGTCGCGGTCAGCGGCTATGAACGTCTTGTCAGGCCTTCGGCTGGTGGTAAATGTCGCTGCGGCGGTTAATGTCGAGGACGTGAACGGTGCGGGTGCCCTCATCAATGCGGTAAACGATCCGGTAGGTTCCGCGCCGGGCGCCGTGGCAGCCGGCCAGCGGGCCGAACAATGGCTTGCCGACACGTTGCGGATTTACCGCAAGTGCGGCGTCGCAGAATTCCAGCACGGCTGCGGCGACGGTCTCGGGCAGCCGCTGGGAGATTGCCCTGCGCGCAGCGGGCTGGAAGCGGACGTCGTACCGCCCGTCGGGCGGGGCGGTCACCCGCCGGTGGCGCGGCGCCTGGCCAGCTCCTGCCGGACAGTCGCCAGGTCCGCGCCGGACTCGCCACGGCCGAGCGCGGCCAGACTCTCGGAGATACGGGCGGCCGATTCGCTGTCGCCGAGAATCTCCAGGGTCATCTCCAGTCCTTCCAGGTCATCAACCGAGAGCAGGACAGCCTCGGCCTCCCCGTTGCGGGTCAGGGTGATCCGTTCGTGCTGGAGGCGGACCCGGCGTGCCAGTTCCGACAAGCGGGCCTTGGCCTCCGATAGCGGCATGGGCGTGGCAGCGATGCTCATGGTCTGAAGTATAGCCTGCTCTAGTCAACCTTCAGACTAACGTGCCCGGCTCAGCCCATCGCGGGCTACTCCGGCTCGGCCCCTCGCGGCTACTTATGTCTTCCAAGACAACCCGGGCTGGCGTCAGGGCATTGCAGCCGTGGCGCTCAATGGGGCCCTGGACCTGATCCGTGGACGGCTATTTTCTCCCGATCCCGCCTGTGCGGGTGGCGATCGGCCGACTCAGCCTCCGCGGGCGCCCCGGTGGGTGCCGAAGTAGAAGCCGAGTACGGTGCCGGCGATGCCGACCATGGGGGTGATGATCGCGGCCGTCGCCGCGGACAGGTCGCTGGCTGCGATCCCTCCGGCGACGAAGGCTATGGTGAGGATGAGCGTTTCCAGGATGACCGCGCCGATGACGGCCAGCGCGACTCCCGTGCGGACCCATTCCTGGATGCGGCTGGGATCGAATGGCCTGGTGGTGACGAAGGGCCTGTCCTCCAGCCGCTCGGTCGCTGCTAGATCAAGCGGCGGTGGCTCGGCATCACCTGGCTCATCCCCTGCGGTCACCTCAGGAGCTCGATCTGCCGGGTGTCACCGCCGCGGCTGCGGATCAGCACCTTCTCGCCGTTTTCGGCGGCATTGGTGACGAGCTTGCCGATGGCGATGGACCGGCGGATGGCGTCGGTCATGGTGATGCCGTCCTCGGCGGCCTGGCGCCGCAGCTCGTCAACGTCGTCCTGGGTGAGGTTGACTGTTACCTTCACGCGGTCAGCCATCACGGTCTCCCTCGCTGGACCCATAACCCATATAAGTACCATACGTGCTATAGCTATAAGCCGTACATAGGCTGGCGCCATGAGCACACAGCCATCGAAGCTGGTTTCCAGCATGTATCAGGGAGACTGCCAGTCCTGCTGGTCACGAGCGTCGCGCCGGGCGTGACGACGGCCTGGCTGTACGGCATGCGAGGGACCTGCACGGCCGTTGTGCCGGATCTCCGGCTGGTACGGCTGGTCCAGATAGGCCGGGACGTCATGGCCTGACCCCAGGTCGTCGTATCCGGGAGCGGGGTACTGAGTCATCTCGCTGAGAGCCTTCTTGACGGGAAGCTTGGCGAAGTATCCGGCGCCGAAGGCGATGCACTGCAGCACATACCAGAACTGCTCGGCGCTGGTCATCTCGGCAAGCCCGGCCTCGGAGAGGGCCTTCTTCGCTGGGACCTTGGCGAAGTACGCTCCCCCGAACGCGATGCAGCCGAGCACGTACCAGAACGACTCAGCTGCCGTGAGCCTGACATTGCCCCAAGTGGAATTCATTTGTTTCCCCTCCCGCGCCAGGGATGGAATATCCCGGTGCCGCTGGTGGGTAGGACGCGCAACTCACATGCCGAGTTGTCAGGATTCCCGCCGCAAGGCGCAGAGCTGACAGCATTCGTGACGGGCAGGGGAAGGCTCTGTGAGGGGGCCGTGGGGAAGGCACCGCAGCCCAGGCACGGACGGATCCGCTGCTCTCTTCCCGGACCTGCGCCGCTTCGAAGGGCACAGTAACATGAGTTACACTTCTTGTACGAGTAGTATAAGTGTGGCGAGCAACTCGTGGAGGATGACATGGGCAAAGCCGCGACTGACCGCATCGAGGAGCAGGTGAGGGCGTTCTTCCCCGCGAACGCGATCGCGCGGGTTCAGGTGCTGGAGTACGGCGACGATCCGGAGGTCGAGCCAGGAGAGACCGCGATCCGGGTCTTCATCAGCCGAGCAGGGCGACCGGAAGGCAAAAAGGCCGACGAGGAGATCGTAGAGGCGTTCAAGGAGGCCAACCACGCGGTGATCAAGAAGGCGCGTGACGGGCTGCCCCGCTTCATCGGGTGGGTCGAGTTCCGCGCTGACGGGCCGAGCGGGGCGGCTGGGCCTCGGGGCCCCGTCCTCAGGATCGGCGGCCGCGGGGGGCGGGCTAGGGCACTCGATGAAGTATCCGAGGAACTGACCCCCGTGATGACCCGGCTTGGGGCCGCCGATCTGGCCACCGTGGACACCCTGATCACCGCGGGCATCGCGAACAGCCGCGCGGAGGTTCTGCGCTGGGCCGTGGGCCGCATCCGTGAGCGCCCGGCATACGCCCAGCTCCAGGAGCGAGTGCACGAGATCGGCGAACTCAAGGCTCAGTTCTAAAAGGCCTTGCCGCAAGCTGCTACGTCCGGTGCTCCTTGAGGGAGCTGGCGCGATGGACCGCATTCTCCCAGCGGGAAGGCCGCCTGCGATTCTCGCAAGTGGCCTCTGACCTGGTCGGGGTGGCGGGATTTGAACCCGCGGCCTCTTCGTCCCGAACGAAGCGCGCTGCCAAGCTGCGCCACACCCCGTCAACCGCCCGAGCAGTCTAGCTGATCCGCGGAACCAGCGTCAGCAGCGTAGCTTCCGGCCGGCAGCTGAACCTGACCGGCGCCCACGGCGAGGTGCCGAGGCCGGCGGAGACGTGCAGCCACGGACGCTCCGCGACGGCGCCGCCGTCCGCAGCGGCCGGATGCCGGTGCAGTCCGCGCGCCCGGGACCGGTCGATTCCGCAGTTCGTCACCAGGGTCCCGAACCCGGGCAGGCAGACTTGCCCGCCATGCGTGTGCCCGGCCAGCAGCAGGTCGAAGCCGTCGGCGGCGAACCGGTCAAGCACCGCGGGCTCGGGTGAGTGCAGGATCCCGATGTGCACATCTGCCGACGGATCGGCGGGACCGGCGATGGTGTCATAGCGGTCGCGGTCGATGTGCGAGTCATGCACGCCGGCCACCTCGATGTCGGTGTCCGCGGCCTTGATCCGGGCGCGCCGGTTGTTCGCGTCCAGCCAGCCGCCCGCGGCCATTCCCCCGCCGAGCTCGGCCCACGGCAGGTCGGTGATATGACGGCGGTGATCGAGCGCGCTGGTCCGCCATATGTATCGAGCCGGATTCCTCGGCACGGGCGAGTAGAGGTCATTCGAGCCGAAGACGAAGGCGCCAGGACGATCGAGCAGCGGCCCCAGTGACTCAAGAAACGGCTGAACGGATTCAGGGTGGGCAATCGAATCGCCCGTGTTCACCACAAAGTCCGGCTCAAGAGCGTCGAGCGACCTGATCCAGGACATCAGCCGGTGCCGGCCGGGAGTCAGGTGCGCATCGGAGATGTGCAGGAGCCGGAGCGGCTTGGCGCCTTGCGGGAGCACCGGGACGTCGTAGCGGCGCAGCGCAAACCAGTTGCGCTCGACGATGGCCGCGTAGGCGAGGGCCGTGGCGCCTGCCGCCGCCGCGATCCCGATCATGCCTTGTGGTCGCATCCAGTAATGGTGCCACGCAGTAGGGACTGGCCTGGCCGCGCGCGGCAGTATGGACTCATGACCGGACTGAAGGAACGGCTCCGCAGCGATCTCACGGCGGCGATGAAGTCCCGCGACGAAGTGCGCACCCGGACCCTGCGCATGGCCCTCACCTCGGTGACCCACGAGGAGGTGGCGGGCAAGGCCGCCCGCGATCTCACCGACGCCGACGTGCTCCGGTTGCTCACCAGGGAGGCCAAGCGGCGCCGCGAGGCCGCCGAGGCGTTCGAGGCAGCGGGGCGGCCCGGCCAGGCCGCCGCTGAGCGGGCCGAGGGCGAGATTCTCAGCGCCTACCTGCCTGCCCAGCTGCCGGATGAGGAACTCACGGCGCTGGTCGCCCGGGCCATAGCCGAGACCGGAGCGGCCGGGCCGGCCTCGATGGGCCAGGTGATGAAGGCGGTCACCCCGCTGGTAGCGGGCCGCGCCGAGGGCGGCCGGGTCGCGGCCGAGGTCCGCCGCGCGCTGGCCTAGCCGCGCGCTGGCCTAATGGTGGCCGCCGCCATGGCCGCCGCCGCCAGGACCGGGCGGGCCGCCGCCGCCGGGCTTAGTGGGCTTAGTGGGCTTCGGCGGTTTCGGCGGCTTGGGTGACGCGACTCCGGTGCCCTTGGAGTAGTAAATGCTGTCGGCCGGCACGGCAACGAAGTTGGCGATGGACCTGCCCAGGTCGGCGTGGTCAAAGGTCAATTGCCAGATCTGGCCGGCGTCAGTGCCGAAGATCTGGCCAACGCACTCAATCGGTCCGGCCGCCGACCGGAAGCAGGCACCGTCGCCCTGCATCGACCTAGTTTCTGCCGGGTAGAACATCGACACGTACCCGGCCAGGCGCGGCGTGTAGCCGCCGAATGCGGCGAACTCGAAGTTGTTCGCGGTCCCGGTCTTGCCTGCCTGCGGGATGACGACGCCGTGCTGGGTGAATTCGTCGCCGGCCGCGGTGCCGGGCGAGACCATCACGCCCTGCAGAATGTGGGTCGCCGCGTCAGCGACGGCGGCAGGGATCACCTGGTGGCAGTCGGCGGACTTTACCGGGAGATGCCGGCCGGCCATGGTCACGATCTTGTCGATGGCGATGGGACTGCAGTACCTGCCGCGCGCTGCCACGGTGGCGTACGCGGCTGCCATCGTCATCGGCGACACGCTGACCGAGCCCAGGGTGAACGAGGGGACGTCGTCAGCCGGATACTGATAGGCGGCCGTGCCGCGCTTGCCCGCGCCCTGGAAGAGCGACCTGCCGTCGGCCCGGTGGACGCCGAGTTTCACCGCGGTCTTGACCACGTTGCACAAGCCGACCTTCTGCTCCAGGTGCGCGTAGAACACGTTGATCGACTGCGTGGTCCCGTTGTACAGGGTGTAAGTACCCTTGCCAGGCCCCTCGGCGTTCGTGACCGGGAAGTCGCCGGGCGGGTTGCCCGCAAGGACGCCGTGGCAGTTCGTGAATCCGCCGACAACGGTCGGGGACACGACTTTCTCGCTGAATCCGAACGGAATCTGCTGCTCGAGGGCGGTGATCAGGGTAAACAACTTGGACGAGGAACCGGTCTGCACGCCCTCGCCGCCGTCGTACCTGGTGTCCACCGCGTAGTCGATGTTGTCCTGCCCCTTGCCGATGCCGTACGGGCGGTCGACGGCGATCGCGCGGACCTTGCCGGTCCCTGGCTGGATCAGTACCTCCGCGGCGGCGTTGCCGCCCGGGTTGTACTGGGACGGCGGGGCCGGGACCATGTAACTGACCGCGTGCTCCGCAGCGCGCTGGTCTTGCCGGTTCAGCGTGGTGTAGATCTTCAGGCCGCCGGTCTTCTTCAGCTGGGCTTCTGCCTGCGCGTAAGCCGGGTCGCTCCGCAGGACCGCCAGCACGTAGTCGCAGAAGAACGCCGCGTCCCGGACGGACCGGCTGGTGCAGCCACTCTGCAGTGCGCGGGTGGACGGGTGCAGGCCGAGCGGGGCGCGTCCTGCGGCCTGGGCCTCGGCGGACGTGAGGTAATGCAGCTGGGCCATCCGCGCCAGCACCGTGTTGCGCCGGTTCAGTGCATTCACCGGGTGCACGAACGGGTTGTACTTGGTGGGATCTTCCACCATCCCGGCCAGCATCGCCGCCTCCGTCAGCGTCAGGCGCTTTGCTGTGGTGCGGAAGTAGCGCTCAGCGGCCACCTGGATGCCGACGGCATTGTTGTTGAAGGAGATGGCGTTGAGATACGCGGCGAGCAGCTGGTTCTTGGTCATCTCGTGCTCGACGTTGATGGCTATCCGCAGCTCGCGGATCTTCCTCAACCCTGAATCCTGAGTGGCGTCCGCCTTCTCTGTCTCATTGGTCGCCGTCAGGATCAGGGCATTCTTCACGTACTGCTGCGCGATCGACGAGCCGCCCTGGGTGGGACGGTGCTCGGCGTCGTTGACTATCGCGCGGAGGGTGCCCCTGAAATCCAGCGCACCGTGCTGGTAGAACCTCGAGTCCTCGATCGCGACGATCGCATCCCGCATGACCGGCGCGATCCGCCGGTAGCTGACCGGGATGCGGTCGATCGGGCGGTTTTTGCTGCCGAAACCGCTCGGGTAAAAGTAGGCGAGCGGGTGGCCGTTGCGGTCCAGGATCTCCGAGCGGACCGGCAACTGCCCGAGGGTCGGCACGGAGAGATTGTTGAACTTGTTGGCAGCGTCACGGGTGACGATCGCGACCCCGCCCACGGCAGGCAGCGCGAGCGCGGCGATGAGCAGGCCCGCGATCGCGGCGACGACGAGGAGCAGGCCCGCCGCGCCGGCTTTGGCGCGGCGATCTGAGGTCAGCACGGAATCCAGGGTACGCTGGCCGCCGCTGCGGCCCGGTCACGACGGTGAATCCGCAGCTGGGAAGTACCAGGAACCCCTGAACCAGGCGGCATGTAGCCTGGGTGACTAGTCACGGCTGTCCGTATGGCCCATGAGGGCTATCCGGGAAATGGGCACGGCAGGGTCTAGCGCTCCGGCCCGGATTTCCGTAAGTTACATTTCCGCAACCATGACACCGGAGCCAGGCAGCGTCGCCGTCGGCTCATACCTGCCAGTGAACGCCATCCGGCGTGACGACCCCTTGCGGGCGTGACGACAGGAGGAGTTGGGCTAAATGTGGATCACGGACTGGACCGCCCGCGCCGCGTGCAAGGGCACGGACCCTGACGAGCTCTTCGTTCAGGGGGCGGCGCAGAACCGGGCCAAGCTGATCTGCCGCGGCTGCCCCGTCCGGACCGAGTGCCTCGCGGACGCGCTCGACAACCGGATCGAGTTCGGCGTGTGGGGCGGCATGACCGAGCGTGAGCGGCGCGCCCTGCTGCGCCGCCGTCCGGATGTAGTCTCCTGGCGCGACTTGCTTGAGGACGCGCGCAACCAGTACGAGCGCACTGGCGACGAGCTCGTCGCCAGCTGAGCAGGCGGGCTGACCGGTGCCTCCGGGCTGACCGGGCCGCCGGGCGCTGCGGCACCCGCGCAAGCTGCCCGGGGAAAGCTACCCGATCGCTACCCGGGGGGAAAGCTCTCCCCGATAGCCCTCAGCCCGGCCAGGTCATGCACGTCCTCGGCCTGGGCCGGCACTTCGGCGACCGGAATCAGCGGGTGCGCTGCGGTGAAGCCGTCCGCTAGCCGCCGCTGCGCGGCGGCTAGCTGCATCCGCTCAGCGTGCAGGCGCAGCGCCGCGATGGCTAGCGAGTGCGGCGCCTCTGCCCGCGGTGACCTGGCCGGCGGCTCGTCACCGCGCTGGTCCCGGTTCGGGACGCCGGCGGCCTGCAGGCTCTCTGCGGCGGCCAGGCTGCGGGCAGCCGATAGCCGCGCCGCTGGCGAACGGTGCACGCGGTTAAGGATGAGCCCCGCGAGCGGCATCCCCTCCACCGCGAGCCGCTCCACGAAGTACGACGCCTCCCTGAGCGCATCGGGCTCGGGCGCGGCTATCACCAGGAACGCGGTGCCCGGCGTCCGCAGTAGCTGGTAGGTGTAATCGGCGCGCTCCCTGAAGCCGCCGAACATCGTGTCGAGCGCGGTCACGAACGTCTGGGCGTCCTTGAGCACCTGGGCGCCGAGAATCTTCGTCAGGACACTGGTCACCATGCCGAACCCGACATTCAGCACCCGGAGGTAGGCCCGGCCGCCCAGCTTCGCCGGCGCGGTGAGCAGCCGGAGAAGCCGGCCGTCGAGAAACCGCCCCAGCCGCTGCGGTGCGTCGAGGAAGTCGAGCGCGGACCGGCTCGGCGGGGTGTCGACGACGATCAGGTCCCATTCGTCGGCCCTGCGTAGCTGGCCGAGCTTCTCCATGGCCATGTACTCCTGGGTACCGGAGAAGCCGGACGACAGCGACTGGTAGAAGGGGTTCGCCAGGATCTGCGCGGCCCGGTCCGGATCGGCATGCGCCTCCACGATCTCGTCGAAGGTCCGCTTCATGTCGAGCATCATCGCGTGCAAGCTGCCGCCGGACTGTGCTGCGTTCTGCTGTGATCCTTCCGTCCCGTGCGGCGGACCGGCTGTCCCTGCGGTGGGGACAAGCCGCGGCGTGTTATCCAGGGAGGACAGCCCCATCGACTGCGCGAGCCTGCGGGCCGGGTCAACGGTGAGCACCACCACGCGGCGGCCACGTTCCGCCGCCCGCAGCCCGAGCGCCGCCGCCGCCGTGGTCTTTCCGACGCCGCCGGACCCGCAGCACACGATGATCCGGGTGCGCCGGTCGTCGATCAGGCGGTCGAGGTCGAGCGGCGGCGGCATGGTCCGTGGCATCAGGCAGCGCCCTGATCCCGCAGCGCGGCCGCGAGCCGGTAGAGCCCGGCCAGGTCGATGCCGTCAGCGATCATCGGCAGGTCGTAACGTGGCTGGCCCGCGCCCGCCAGCCTGCGCCGCTGCGCCCGCTGGCCGGTAACGGTCCTGGCATGATCCGTGAGTTCGGCGGCCAGGTCAGCAGCGAGCTGGCGGCTGTCCTCGAGCCCGGCGGCCTTCAGCTCCATGGCAAGTTCGTCCTCGTCGACCGATCCGCTCGCTGCCGTCCGCAGCTGATCCGGCGACAGCACGAGCGGATGAACCATGTTGATCATGATGCCGCCGGCCTGCAGCCCGCCATCACCGAGCCCCGCGAGCTCGGCGATGCCGTCCAGGGTTTCCTGAACCGGCATCTCCTCGAGCACCGTGACGAAGTGCACGGCCGTTTCCGGCGAGCTGATCACCTTCTGCACCGTGTCCGCATGGCCGCGGGTGGGCCCGACCCTGGCCAGTCCTGACACCTCGGCGGTCACGTTGAGGAACCTGCCGATCCGCCCGGTCGGCGGCGCGTCCATGACGACCGCGTCGTACACGTGCCTGGTCCCCTCCCGCCGCCGGGTCGCCTCGGCCGCCTTGCCGGTGAGCAGCACGTCCCGCAGGCCGGGTGCGATCGTGGTGGCGAAGTCGACGACGCCGAGCTTGGTCAGCGCCGTGCCGGCGTGCCGGAGGTTGTAGAACATCTCGAGATACTCAAGCAGCGCCTGCTCCGGGTCGGCGGCCAGCGCGAACACCTCGCCGCCCGGCTGGGTGGCGGTAGACGGCGCGACCGCGACCTTGCGCTCGGCGTAGGGGAGCGGCGGGCAGTCGAAGACCTGGGCGATCCCCTGCCGTCCCTCAACCTCCATGAGCAGTACCCGCTTACCGCCGGAGGCGAGTGCCAGGGCCAGCGCGGCGGCAACCGTCGTCTTGCCGGTGCCGCCCTTGCCGGTGACGACGTGCAGCCGCACGCCCTCCCAGTCCGTGTCCCGCGCGCTCACTCCATGGAGGCTATCCGCGCCCGGGCACCAGGGTCTCCGCCGGCTGGCCGCCTGAACCGGAAAACTCCCTGGCCGGCAGCGCGCTCAAATGTCACTAGGCTGGTGCATGGAGATCGGCGTGCAGCCGGGGAAGAGGTGTTCGCGATGGTCGTTGTTCTGATCATCTTGGTGATTCTTGTGGTGGCAGGCCTTGCCGCGACGGGCCGCGCGATGCGCGTGGTGCAGCAGTACGAGCAGGGCATCGTCTTCAGGTTCGGCAAGGTGCTGCCGGGAACGCGCGGTCCCGGGCTGCATGTGATCCGGCCGTTCGGTGACCGGATGCAGAAAGTCAACATGCAGATCATCGCCATGGCCATCCCGGCGCAGGAGGGCATCACCCGCGACAATGTCAGCGTCCGGGTTGATGCGGTGGTCTATTTCCGCGTCATCGACCCGATCAAGGCAACCGTGAACGTACAGAACTACATGTTCGCCGTTTCGCAGCAGGCGCAGACATCGCTTCGCTCGATCATCGGCCAGTCCGAGATGGATCAGCTGCTGGCCGAGCGGGCAACCGTCAACAAGGAGCTTCGCCGGATCATCGACGAGCCGACCGAGGGCCCGTGGGGGGTCCGGGTCGAGCGGGTGGAGATCAAGGACGTGAGCCTGCCCGAGGGCATGAAGCGGTCCATGTCGAGGCAGGCGGAGGCCGAGCGAGAGCGCCGCGCTCGGATCATCACCGCCGACGGCGAGTACCAGGCGTCTAAGCGGCTCGCCGCCGCGGCCAACGTGATGGCCCGCGACCCGGCGGCGCTGCAGCTCCGGCTGCTGCAGACCGTCGTCGAGGTAGCCGCCGAGAAGAACAGCACGCTGGTCATGCCGGTGCCGGTCGAGCTGCTCAGGTTCTTCGACAAGTTCACCCCGCCGACACCTGCGGGCGAACGGAAGTCGGCAGCGGATTCGGCTTCGATGGCCGACTTCGGCGACGCTGCCGTGGCCGAGGCGGAGGCAGGGGCAGAGCTCGGCGGCGCGACCGCGCCGATCGAGATACCCGACCTCCCGCCGATCCCCGAGATAGCCGCGGACGTGGACGATGCGGCGCCCGCCGCCGGCAATGCCGCGGTGGCCGCCGGCGACGCGGTGGTGTCGCCGGCCGCTGCGGTGGTGTCGCCGGCCGCTGCGCAGCCGGATGCGGGCGCCTAGCGGCGGCTGCCGGCCGGCCGAGCTTGCCCGGCGGGTCCCGCTAGAGTCTGGTCATGCAGAAGTGGGAGTACGCAACGGTGCCGCTGCTCGTCCATGCGACGAAGCAGATCCTGGACAACTGGGGTGAGGACGGGTGGGAGCTCGTGGCCGTGGTGCCCGGGCCTAATCCCGAGCAGCTCGTCGCCTACATGAAGAGGGGCAGGCCGTGAGCATGGCCGGGAACTCAGCTCCGGCGGAGACCTCTTCCGGGGAGACCTCACCGGAGGACCGGCTGGCTGCCCTCGGCCTCAGCCTGCCGAAGGTGGTGGCTCCCCTTGCGGCCTACGTCCCCGCTGTGCTTACCGGGAACTACGTTTACACCGCCGGGCAGCTGCCGTTCGTGGACGGGGTGCTCCCTGCGACGGGCAAAGTCGGCGCCGGCGTGGGCACGGCGGAGGCCAGCGCGCTGGCGCGGATCTGCGCGCTGAACGCACTGGCCGCGGTCGTCTCGGTGACCGGCAGCCTCTCGGCCGTCCGCCGGATCGTGAAGGTGACGGGCTTCGTGGCCAGCGCTCCCGACTTCACCCAGCAGGCCCAGGTGGTGAATGGTGCGAGCGACCTGCTGATCGAGGTCTTCGGCGAGGCCGGCCGGCACGCCCGCAGCGCCGTCGGCATGGCGGTCCTGCCGCTCGATACCCCGGTCGAGGTCGAGCTGATCGCCGAAGTCAGGAGCTAGGCCGGCCGCAAGCGCAGGAGGCTCGTCGTGGAAGATCCCGCCAGCGGCCCGGCGATCCGGCTCCCGCGTGCGCTCGCCGGGCACGCTAGCGACGTCCTGGCGGGGCGGCTGCCGCCCGTCGTCCCGCGTGACGCGGCAACCGTGATGCTGCTGCGCGCCGCGCCGCCGGCCGCGGGCCGGCCGCCCGGTGCGGAGCACGGCATCGAGGTCTACATGCTCCGGCGCAAGTCCTCGATGGCATTCGCTCCCGGCGCGTTCGTCTTCCCCGGCGGCTCGGTCGATCCCAGGGACGCCGACGAGGATGTCGCCTGGGCCGGCCCGGACGTCAGCGCATGGGGCCGGGTATTTGACGCCCCCGACGATCTGGCCAGGGCACTCGTCTGCGCCGCGGTCAGGGAGACCTTCGAGGAGTCCGGGGTGCTGCTGGCCGGGCCGTCGGCCGGGACCGTGGTGGCCGACACCAGCGGCGACGACTGGGAGTCCGACCGCAGCGCCCTGCTCGAGCGGTCGATCTCGCTCGCCGAGCTGCTCGGCCGGCGCCGCCTCGTGCTCCGCGCCGACCTGCTCAGGCCCTGGTCGCGGTGGATCACGCCGGTGGTCGAGGAGCGGCGCTTCGACGCCAGGTTCTTCGCCGCCGCGATGCCAGCGGGCCAGCGGACCAGGGACGTCGGCGGCGAGGCAGCGCAGGTTACCTGGATCCGGCCCGCTGACGCGATCGCCGCCGGGCGTAACGAGGAGATCGTGCTGTGGCCGCCCACCGCCGTGACCCTCGCCGAGCTCGCCGCGTGCGGCACCGTGGCAGCGGCTCTCGCCGCGCCGCGGCAGGTCAGCCCGTTGTTGCCGGAGATCACGGTGAGCCAGGGCACGCCCTGGCTCACCCTCCCTGGAGAGCAGGAGTATCCGCTGTGACCCCGGTGGCTTCCGGCGCAGCCCCGGACGCGGGCATTGACGGATCAGGGACGCCGCGGGCTCGCTGCGTGCTGGCGCCTAACCCGTCACCGATGACCCTGGACGGCACTAACACCTGGCTGATCGCCGAGCCGGGATCGGCCGCCGCCATCGTGGTCGACCCGGGACCTGAGGACGAAGGGCACCTGCGCCGGGTGCGCTCGATCGCGTCCGATGCGGGGCAGCGGGTGAGCCGGATCCTGCTGACACACGGGCACCGCGATCACTCGGCCGGCGCCCGGCGGCTCGCCGAGCTGACCGGCGCACCGGTGCTGGCGCTCGACCCGGCGCAGCGGCTGGGAACCGAAGGGCTAGGACCCGGCGACGTGGTGAGCGCCGCTGGCTGCGAGGTCCGCGTCATCGCCACGCCGGGCCATACCGCCGACTCGGTGTCTTTGCTGCTGGCGGCCGACGGCGCGGTGCTCACCGGGGACACCGTGCTCGGCCGCGGCACGACCGTGATCGCCCGCGATGGCAGCCTCGGCGACTACCTGGGCTCGCTGGACCGGTTGCGCTCGCTCGCCGACTCGGCGGCGCTGTCGGTGCTGCTGCCCGGCCACGGGCCGCTGCTCAGGCAGCCGGCCGCAACGCTCGACTACTACATCGCCCACCGCGCGGCGCGGCTCGCCGAGGTGCAGGATGCTCTTGCGGCCGGGTGCACCTCGCCGGCCGATATCGTCGCGCGGGTCTACTCGGCCGTCGACCGCGGCTTGTGGCCGTACGCGCAGTGGTCGGTCCGTGCGCAGCTGGCCTACCTCGCAGAGCGCGGCCTGCTGCCCGAGCCGGACGGCCAGGCACTCTGATCGCTCAGTCACCGTGATCGCTCAGTCACCGTGATCGCTCAGTCATTCCGATCGCTCAGTCACAGTGATCGCTTGCGCAGCCGCTCCGGCTCGATGAGCAGGACGGACTTCGCGGTCAGCTGCAGCCAGCCGCGCGCCGCGAAATCGGCCAGCGCCTTGTTGACCGTTTCCCGCGAGGCTCCGACCAGCTGGGCGAGTTCTTCCTGGGTGAGGTCGTGATTCACCTGAAGCCCGTCTTCGCGGACCTCGCCGAACCGGTCAGCCAGGTCAAGCAGGGCCTTGGCCACCCGGCCGGGCACGTCGGTGAAGACCAGGTCCGCCATCACGTCGTTGGCACGCCGGAGCCGCTGCGCGAGCGCCTGGAGCAGGTGCAGGGCAACGTCAGGACGGCCGGTCAGCCAGCTGCGCAGGTCGTCATGGGCAAGCGCGCCGAGGCGGCTGTCCGTGACGGCGATCGCGCTCGCCGTGCGGGGCCGCGGGTCGAAGAGCGAAAGCTCGCCGAACATCTCGCCGGGCCCGAGCACACTCAGCAGGTTCTCCCTGCCGTCGGCCGCGGCGCGAGTCAGCTTGATCTTGCCGTCGAGCACCACGTACAGCTGGTTGCCCGACGCCCCCTCCTCGAACACCCGGTCGGCGCGGGCAAGCTCGACGATGGTGACCCCTGCCTCCAGCGCCGCCGCGCTGTCATCATCGAGCGCCTCGAAGAGCGGCGCCCGCCTCAGCACGTCATCCGCGTGATCCACGGGTGCCTCCTCGCCTGCGTTCGCTGCTCCTTACCCAGTGTCGCCCATTTGTGACCTGGGATCGATAGCCGGCCGCCGGCCCGAGCCGGGCAGGCGCCCGGCCGCCTGACAGCGGGGCGGCCGGCCAGCCGTCAGTGCGCCCCGTGGCCGCCGGCCGACCTGAGCCTCGCCCGGGACTCCTCGATCTCGGCCTCGGCGTCGGCCTTGCGCACCCAGGTAGCTGTCTCCACTTCCTTGCCGGGCTCCAGTGCCTTGTAAACCTCGAAGAAGTGCTGGATCTCCAGGCGGTCGAACTCCGAGACGTGCTCAATGTCGCTCAGATGCGCCATCCGGGGGTCGGTGGCGGCGACGCAGAGGACCTTGTCGTCGGCCCCCATTTCGTCCCGCATCCTGAACATGCCGATCGCCCTGCAGTGGATCAGGCAGCCAGGGAAGGTCGGCTCGTCCAGGATCACCAGCGCGTCAAGCGGGTCGCCGTCGTCCGCGAGCGTGTCCTCGATGAATCCGTAGTCGGCGGGATAACGAGTCGACGTGAAGAGCATCCTGTCCAGCCGGATGCGCCCGGTCTCATGATCCATCTCGTACTTGTTGCGCTGCCCTTTCGGGATCTCGACGATCACATCGAATTCCACGATTCCGCTCCCTGCGCCCGTAGATGATTGACTCCATTGCCGGGATGCCTGCCCGGTGCCCAGACCGCCCGCGTTATCAGCATCTCGCGAAGGGAGGCGCAGTGACGAGCCGGCTCCGGCGCGTGGCACTGCTGGCCCTCGCGCTGCTGACCGTATTCACCATCGGAGCGGGCGCCGCGGTCGCGCATCTGCTGCCCGCCCGCCTTGCCCTGTGGCAGATACCGCGGGTGGCCGTGCACCGGCTGGCAGCCGCTCGCCCGGTGCTCGCGGCGGCGGGAAATCCGCGCGGAAGGGCAGTAACGCCGGGCGGCCTGTCGGCCCGGCTCTCGGGAACGCTCGGGCTGCCTGCGCTGGGGCCGCACACCGCCGCCGTCGTCGCGAACCTGTCATCTGGCCAGGTGCTCTTCGCACGGGACGGCAGTTCCCCGTTCGCGCCGGCATCGACGGCCAAGCTGGCGACGGCAGTCGCGGCCCTGGAGGTGCTCGGCCCGGCCGCCCGGTTCAGCACGCGGGTAGTGGCCGGCACTGCTTCATCGCCCGTCATCCTCGTCGGGGGCGGTGATCCCACCCTGGCGGCAGGCCGCCCGCCTGCGGCGGACTACCCGCAGCCCGCGACGCTCGAGTCGCTGGCGGCGAAGACGGCGCGCGCGCTGCGCGCCAGGCACCGCCACTCGGTGCGGCTGGGCTACGACACCTACCTCTACACCGGCCCGCTGCTGCCGCCGTCCTGGCCGGCCAGCTACGTCAGCACGGGAAACGTCAGCCCGATCACGTCTCTCGAGGTGGACCAGGGCAGGCTGACCCTCAGCGGGGCACCGCAGGACGCCGATGACCCGGGAAATCTCCGGCCCCGATCGGTCACCCCCGCGGCCGACGCCGCAGCCGCCTTCGGCTCGCTCCTCACCAGGCACGGGATCCGGGTGCTCGGGCCGGCGCGGCCGGCCGCGCCGGCGCCGGGGGACGTCACCATCGCCAGGGTCGCCTCTCCGCCGCTGGCCGAGATCGTGCAGTGGATGCTGATCGAGAGCAACAACGTGATCGCCGAGAACCTGGCCAGGCAGGTGGCGATCGCGACCAGGATGCCTGCCTCCTTCAGCGGTGCCGCCGCGGCCGTGACGGCGACCGACCGCAGGCTGGGAGTGCGCGGCATCCAGCTGGTGGACGGGAGCGGGCTTTCCCCCGATGACAGGATCACCCCGCGCGCGCTTGTCCAGCTGATCATCCTGGCCGCCCGGCGCGGTGACTCCCGCCTCCGGCCGGTGATCACCGGCCTGCCGATAGCGGGCTTTGCCGGGACGCTCGCCCCCGGCGGAAGCGTCTTCGGCGCTGCGGGCCCGGCTGCGCTCGGCCTGGTGCGGGCGAAGACGGGCAACCTGAACACCGTGGCGGCGCTGGCCGGAGTCGCCTACGCGAGCAACGGCCAGCTGCTGGGATTCGCCTTCATGGCCGACCGGGTACCCAAGAACGGCCTCATCCAGGCCGGCGGCGTCATCGACGAGCTCGCCACCGAGCTCGCAAGCTGCGGCTGCCGTTGAGCTGCGGCTGCCGTTGAGCTGCGGCTGCTGTTGAGCTGCGGCTGCCGTTGAGCTGCGGTTTGCTGAGCCGCCGCTGCCCAGCTGGCCGCCGGAGCCGGACCTTGCCACCGCGCCACGTACGGTGGAGGGGTGAGCAGCGCACAGATGATCGACTGGGATGTGGCCACATCAACCGGCGTCCGGTGGGCCAGGCCGGGCCCGGAGGTAAGCCGGGCGGAGGCAAGGAAGGTCGTGGCCGAGCTACGCGACCTCGCGGCTGCCGTCCAGGAGCCGGTGCGGCAGCTCACCGGGATGGCCGGCCTTGCCGATGGCGGCAAGATCGCCATCGTGGACCGCCCCGGGTGGATCCGCGCCAACGTGGACGGGTTCCGGGTCGTGCTTGACCCCCTGGTCGAGAAAATGCAGGAGCGGGCGGGCTCGCCCGGCGGATCGGTGATGACGGCCGTCGGCTCGCGCGTCACCGGCATGCAGGCCGGGCTGATCCTGGCCTACCTGGCCGGGCGGGTGCTCGGCCAGTATGAGCTGTTCCTGCCGCCCGACCCGAGCCTGCCGGAAACCACTGCCCCGGCAGGCCGGCTCACCCTCGTCGCGCCGAACATCGTGCTGGTGGAGCGCGAGCTCGGCGTGGACCCGCATGACTTCCGGCGCTGGGTCTGCCTGCATGAGGAGACGCACCGGACGCAGTTCACCTCCGTCAGCTGGCTCCGCCCCTACGTGCAGCAGCAGATGACCGAGTTCCTGCTGGCCTCGGACCTGGACCCCGCGTCGATCCTGGACCGGCTGCGCTCAGCTGCGGACGCGGTGGCGGGCGCGGTGCGCGGCGGCGAAGGCGAGAGCCTGATCGAGGCGATCCAGAATCCAAGGCAGCGGGAGATCCTGGAACGGCTCACCGCGGTGATGACGCTGGTGGAGGGACATGGCGACTACGTCATGGATGCCGTCGGGCCGAGCGTGGTGCCCTCGGTCGCCGATATCAGGGCGAAGTTCAGCGCCCGCCGCGGCAGCGCGGGCAGGCTGGAGCAGGTGATCCGCCGGATCCTCGGCATCGACCTGAAGATGAAGCAATACGAGCAAGGGGCGCGGTTCGTCCGTGCCGTGGTGGGCCAGGCGGGGATGGCGACCTTCAACAAGGTCTGGGAGTCGCCGGATACCCTCCCGTCCGGGGCCGAGATCGCCAATCCGGCCAGCTGGCTCGAGCGGGTGGGCGGCAGCGGCAGCGCAGCCGCGGGCTGACCGGTCGTGGGCCCCCATCCGGCGGTCGCGCAAGTGCGGCTCGGTGTCCGCCGGTCGCTGGCTGGCCTCGGCTCGGGTGACCTTGTCCTGGCCGCTTGCTCCGGCGGGGCGGATTCGCTCGCCCTGGCGGCGGCACTGGCGTTCGAGGCTCCCCGGCTTGGGCTGCGCTGCGGCGGGGTCACTGTCGATCACGGGCTGCAGGCCGGATCGGCGGAGCGCGCGCGCCGGGTGGCCGCGGCGCTGACGGCACTCGGCCTCGAGCCCGTGCAGAGTGTCCGGGTGACCCCGTCGGGGCCCGGCGGCCCGGAGGCGGCGGCGCGGGCTGCCAGGTACGAGGCGCTGGACGCCGCAGCCGCCCGCGCCGGCGCGGTATCGATCTTGCTTGGCCACACCCTGGACGACCAGGCCGAGACCGTGCTGCTCGGGCTGGCGCGCGGGTCCGGTGCCCGCTCGCTGGCGGGGATGGCCGCGCGGCGCGGGCGCTACCTGCGCCCGCTGCTGGCCGTCCGCCGGGCACAGACCAGGGCAGCCTGCGCTGCGCTGGGCCTTGAGCCCTGGGAGGATCCGCACAACCGTGATCCCGCGTATGCCAGGGCGCGGGTCCGCCACCAGGTGATGCCTGCCCTCACCGGCGCGCTCGGCCCCGGCATCGCCGAGGCCCTCGCGCGCAGTGCCTGCCAGCTGCGCGCCGACGCGGATGTCCTGGATGCGCTGGCGCAAGCAGAATTTGAACGGCTCCGGGGTGGTGACGGCGCATTCGAGACCGGCGGCCTTGCCGGGCTGCCCGGCGCGATCAGGGCGCGGGTGCTCCGGGCCGCCGCGACCGCGGCGGGCTGCCCGGCTGGTGCGCTGACCGCGCGTCATGTCGCGGGCCTGGACGCGCTGGTGACCGGCTGGCACGGGCAGCGCTGGACCGACCTGCCCGGCGGCGTCCGCGGGCTGCGGCGGTATGGCAAGCTGATCTTCACCGCGGGGCCGCGGGCCGGGGCCGGGCAGCCGGCCGGCCCGCCAGCGCGGAAGCCGGAAAACGCGGAGGGCGCGGGTGGACGCGACTGACATGGGTGCGGACCTCGAGGATGTGCTGATCACCCCCGAGCGGCTGCAGGCGTGCGTGCAGGAACTCGCGGCGCGAATAGACGCGGATTACGCTGGACGCGAACTGCTGCTCGTCGGGGTGCTCAAGGGCGCGGTGATGGTGATGGCCGATCTGGCACGGGCCATGCACCTGCCGGTCCAGATGGACTGGATGGCGGTCTCGTCCTACGGCTCGGGCACCAAGTCCTCCGGGGTGGTCCGCATACTCAAGGATCTGGACGCCGACATAACCGGCCGTCACGTGCTCGTCGTCGAGGACATCGTCGACTCCGGCCTCACCCTGTCCTGGCTGGTGGGAAACCTGCGCTCACGGGATCCCGCGTCCGTCCAGGTCTGCGTCATGCTCCGCAAGCCGGCCGCCGCTTCGATGGATGTCGAGGTGGCTTACACGGGCTTTGAAATCGACGACGCGTTCGTCATCGGCTATGGCCTCGACTATGCCGAGCAGTACCGTAACCTGCCGTTCATCGGCACCCTCGCCCCGCACGTGTACGGCGGGGAACACATCTCGCGATGAATTACGTTCACGTCGTGAGAACGCTGTCAGGCGCCAGCCGGGCAGTGCCTTCTGCGTGTCGGCCACAGCCGGCGCGGTGTACCTTCGAATATCCCTGCGGATCAGCCGGGAAGACAAGGAAGCTGGGCGTGGTCACTAGGACGCATGGCACTCCCGCCGGCAGTCGGCGGGAATGGACGCTCGCCTGGCGGGACCGGCCCCGGAGCTGCGGGGTCGTTCGCCGATGGATCTGAAGCGCTACTTCCGCGGGCCGTTCGTTGCCCTCCTTGTTGTCGTGCTGCTGTTCTTCTTCGTGTACAAGTACGCGAGTTCGGGCACGGCCTATCAGCAGGAGGACACCTCTCATGTGATCTCGCTGATCCAATCGGGGCAGGTGAAGTCGGCCCTGCTGATCGAGGGTCAGCAGACCATTCAGATCACCCCCGATCACGGCTCGCCGGAGCAGGCGAGCTGGGTGGGCAATCAGGGCTCGGTGCTCGCGGCGCTGCTGCAGAAGGAGTCCGCTGACGGCAAGCTGCCGCTGGGTTACAACGTCCAGGTGCCCAAGGGCAGCTCGCTGCTGGACCTGATCGTCGGCTGGCTGCCGTTCCTGCTGGTCATCCTGATCTTCTTGTTCCTGCTGAACCAGATGCAGGGCGGCGGCTCCCGGGTGATGAACTTCGGCAAGTCCAAGGCGAAGCTGGTCACCAAGGACACGCCGAAAACGACTTTTGCCGATATAGCGGGCGCCGACGAGGCCATCGAGGAACTGCAGGAGATCAAGGACTTCCTGCAGAGCCCGGGGAAGTTCCAGGCCATCGGGGCGAAGATCCCGAAGGGCGTGCTGCTGTACGGGCCGCCCGGGACCGGCAAGACCCTGCTGGCCCGCGCCGTGGCGGGCGAGGCGGGAGTGCCGTTCTACTCGATCTCCGGGTCTGATTTCGTCGAGATGTTCGTCGGCGTCGGCGCCTCCCGGGTGCGTGACCTGTTCGAGCAGGCGAAGGCGAACGCCCCGGCGATCGTCTTCGTTGACGAGATCGATGCGGTCGGCCGGCACCGCGGAGCCGGTTTCGGCGGCGGGCACGACGAGCGTGAGCAGACGCTGAACCAGCTGCTTGTCGAGCTTGACGGCTTCGACACCAAGGGCGGCGTGATCGTGATCGCGGCCACCAACCGGCCCGACATCCTGGATCCCGCGCTGCTCCGCCCCGGCCGTTTCGACCGCCAGATCGTGGTTGCGCAGCCGGACCTCACCGGGCGGAAGGGCATCCTGCGGGTGCACGCGCGCGGCAAGCCCATGGGCCCCGACGTGGATCTCGACCTGATCGCCCGCCGGACCCCTGGATTCACCGGCGCCGACCTCGCCAACGTCATCAACGAGGGCGCCCTGCTCACGGCCAGGGGCAACATGACGCAGATCGCGATGGCCTCGCTTGAGGAGGCGATCGACCGGGTCACCGCCGGGCCGAAGCGCAAGAGCGTGCTGCTTTCCGAGAAGGAAAGGAAGATCATCGCGTATCACGAGGGCGGCCATGCCCTCGTCGGGCACGCCCTGGCGAACGCCGACCCGGTGCACAAGATCACCATCATCCCGCGCGGCCGGGCACTCGGCTACACGGCGTCGGCGCCGACCGAGGAGAAGTTCCTGGTCAGCAGGGCAGAGATGATGGACCAGCTAGCTATGCTCCTCGGCGGCAGGACCGCGGAGGAACTGGTCTTCCACGAGCCGACGACCGGCGCGGCGAATGACATCGAGAAGGCGAGTTCGATAGCCCGCGGCATGATCACCGAGTACGGCATGAGCGAGCGGCTTGGCGCCCGCAAGTTCGGCACCGGGGACGGCGAGCCGTTCCTCGGCAGGGACATGTCGCACAGCAGGGACTACTCCGAGGAGATCGCGTCCGCCATCGACGATGAGGTGCGCAGGCTGATCGAGTCCTCGCACGACGAGGCGTGGGAGATCCTGGTCCAGTACCGCGACGTGCTCGACGACCTGGTGCTGCAGCTGATGGAGCACGAGACCCTGGCCAGGGACAAGGTGCTGGAGATCTTCAGCCCGGTGCGCAAGCGCGTCATGCGCGGCTCGTATACCGGTTACGGGAAGCGGCTGCCGTCCGACCGGCCGCCGGTCCTGACGCCTAAGGAACTTGCCCTGAACGGCGCGGATGGCGCCGCGGGCAACGGGCAGGCGATCGGCTCCGGCTCCGACGGCTCGCAGCCGCTCGGCGGGCCGCCGCCCATCGGCGGGCCCTCCCCGCTCGACGGGCCGCCGCCCATCGGCCCGATGAGCACCGGTGCCCCGATGGCTGCCCGCGCGCCGGATGAAGGCCCGTCTGGCGGCGCCTGTTGAGCGGGAGGTTCGATCTGCCGCGGATCGAGCGCGCAGTACGGGAGATCCTGCTGGCGATCGGCGAGGATCCGGACAGAGACGGCCTCCGCGACACCCCGGCACGGGTCGCGCGAGCCTATGAGGAGCAGTTCTCCGGGCTGGGGCAGCAGCCCGAGAGCGTCCTTACCACGGTCTTCGACGCCGGTCACGACGAGATGGTCCTGGTACGCGACATCGATGTATACGCCACCTGCGAGCACCATCTGATCCCGTTCTTCGGCGTCGCGCACGTTGGCTATATTCCGAACGAGAAGGGCCAGCTCACGGGGCTCTCCAAGCTCGCCAGGCTGGTGGATCTCTACGCCCGGCGGCCCCAGGTCCAGGAACGCATGACCAGCCAGATCGCCGATGGCCTGATGGGCGTGCTCGAGCCGGGCGGCGTCATCGTGGTGATCGAGGCCGAGCACCTGTGCATGGCCATGCGCGGAGTGCGCAAGCCAGGGGCGAGAACCGTGACCTCCGCAGTCCGGGGCAGCTTCCGCGACAACGAAAGCACCCGGGCGGAAGCGATGAGCCTGCTCCTCAGTCGCCGGGGCGGCTGACGCAGCGGTGGCCCGCCAGCACGCGTCCCCGCGTCCATTATCGTGTTTGCCCTCGCCGTATCTCGGCGATGACTACGCTGATGCCCCGTGATCAGGGGCTTGACCAACTTGTCTGAGATGACTGAACGCAGCGGGCCAGGCCCGGCAGCACCCACGTCCGGTGACGATGACCGATTCGCCAGGCGGTTCGCCATCCGCCCGCCGGATCGCAGGCATCAGCGGCGCTGGGTGCCGGTCGTGGCGGGCTGGCTTGCGCTGCTCATCGGTATTGCCGACGTCATCGAGGGCGCCGTCCCCAGCCTGTACGCGCACTACCGGCTGCACCGCATCTTCGATCTGGCGCCGGGCACGCTGACCAATGTCACCCGAACCGCCGACGTCATTACCGGCCTGCTGCTGCTCATGCTGTCGCACGGACTGCGGCGGCGGAAGCGCCGCGCATGCCGGTCGGTGATCCTGCTGCTCGGCGCGAGCACCGTCCTGCATCTGGCGCACTACCCGCACATCGGCCGGGCCATCGTGACCGCCGCGCTGCTCGTCGTGCTGCTCTGCTACCGGCGGGAGTTCTACGCGGTCGGCGATCCGCGCACCCGCTGGCGGACGCTGGCCGTGCTCGGCTGGCTGGTGCTGGCGGACCTCGCGATCGGCCTGAGCTACATCACGCTGGTCAGAGGGCTAAAGTCCGATTATTCCGTGATGCAGCGAGGGCAGTCCGTTATCTATGGCCTGTTCGGATTCTCTGGGCCCGTCCAGTTCCAGCCAGAGAGCCGCGGAGATCTTTTCGGCCTCCTGACCAGTGCGCTCGGCCTTTTCACGCTGATCGCGGCCGCGTACATGTTCCTCCGGCCGGCCGAGCCGCCCGGGCGGCTGAGCGGCCAGGACGTGGCCGGGATCAGGGAACTGCTCGACAGGTACGGCGCGCAGGACTCGCTGGGCTACTTCGCCCTCCGCGACGACAAGAGCATCATCTGGTCGCCGACCGGCAAGTCGTGTATCGGCTACCGGGTGCTGTCGGGTGTCATGCTGGCCGCCGGGGATCCCATCGGAGATCCCGAGGCGTGGCCGGGCGCGATCCACGCGTTCCTGGACGAGGCGGCCCGGCATGCCTGGGTTCCCGCCGTCGTGGGCTGCGGTGAGCTCGGCGCCGAGGTGTGGTGCCGCGAGGGCGACCTGACCGCCCTCGAGCTCGGCGATGAGGCGATCGTGGACGTGGCCGGGTTCTCCCTTGAGGGCAGGGCCATGCGCAACGTCCGGCAGATGGTGTCCAGGGTCTGCAGGCACGGCTATGTCGCGGAGTTTCACCGCACCGGCGACGTGCCGCGCGCGGAACTCGACAAGCTGATCAGGCAGGCCGACTCGTGGCGCGGCAGCCCGACCGAGCGGGGCTTCTCGATGGCGCTCGGCCGCGTCGGCGGCTGCGACGACGGGCGCTGCGTGATCGCGACGGCCACCGAGAACGGCGTGCTGCGCGCGATCCTGCATTTCGTGCCCTGGGGATCCGACGGGCTCTCGCTCGACCTCATGCGCCGCGACCGGGCCGCGCAGCCGGGTCTTAACGACTTCCTGATCGTCGAAACCATTTCCCGCGCGCACGAGCTGGGCGTGAAGCGCATCTCGCTGAACTTCGCCGCCTTCCGCTCCGCCCTCGAGCGCGGTGAGCGGATCGGGGCCGGCCCGGTGCTCCGCGCCTGGCGCGGCATCCTGCTGTTCATGTCCCGGTGGTTCCAGATCGAGTCGCTCTACAAGTTCAACGCCAAGTTCAACCCGGACTGGGTGCCGAGATTCATGGTCTTCCCGAGCACCAGGGACACGCCCCGGATCGGCCTGGCGGCGCTCGAGGCTGAGGCGTTCCTGGTCTGGCCGAATCTGGAGGCGCGCAGGCTCGCGCGCAAGCTGGGGCACAAGCTGGGCCTGGGCAGGCTGCGGCGGCTGCGTCACGGCGGGCGGCGATCCCGGCCGACGGCGTAAAACGTAGATTGGCGCTCATGACGGGTGACGCGCGGACGGCGAAAGGATCGGCACCCGCAGGTCAGCAGTCCGGCGCGATGCTGCTGCCCGCGGTGCGCGGACTACCCGCACCGGGCAGGTGCCTGGTCATGGGCGTTGTCAACGTCACTCCCGATTCCTTCTCCGACGGCGGGAAATGGTTCGCCGCGGACGCCGCGGTCTCCCGCGGCCTGGAGCTTGCCGCGCTCGGCGCGGACATCATCGACGTGGGCGGTGAGTCAACCAGGCCCGGTGCGGCCAGGATCTCAGCTGCCGAGGAACTGCGCCGGGTCGGCCCGGTCATCACGGAGCTTGCCGCCGCCGGACTGACAGTCAGCGTGGACACGATGCGGGCCGCGGTGGCGGAGACCGCGCTGGGGGCCGGGGCGAAGCTGGTGAACGACGTGAGCGGCGGCCTTGCCGACCCCGCCATGTACGGGCTCGTCGCCGTGGCAGGCGTGCCCTATGTCGTCATGCACTGGCGCGGGCACAGCAGCAGCATGCAGGAGCGGGCTCGCTACGGTGACGTGGTGCAGGAGGTCTGCGACGAGTTGCGGAGACGCGTGGACGCGGCCGTCGGCGAGGGCGTCGATCCGTCGCTGATCGTGCTTGACGCCGGGATCGGCTTCGCCAAGGCCGCCGAGCACAACTGGGCGCTGCTGGCCAGCCTGCCGGAAATCGCCCGGCTAGGCGGCGGCGGGGCGCCGTTCCCCGTGCTCGTCGGCGCATCACGGAAGAGCTTCATCGGCCGCCTGCTCGCGGCCGCCGACGGGACGCCGCGGTCCTTTGCCAGCAGCGACGACGCGACCGTCGCGCTCACCGCGCTGGCCGCTGCCGCCGGGGCATGGTGCGTGCGGGTGCATGCGGTTCCGGGTAACGCCGACGCGGTCCGGGTGGCCGCGCAATGGCGCGCGGCAGGTGCCGGATGAGCCTGGACAGGATCGCGCTGCGCGGACTGCGGGTACGCGGCCATCACGGCGTATTCGGCCATGAGCGCCGTGACGGCCAGGAGTTCGTGATCGATGCTGTGCTCTGGACGGACACCAGGGCGGCGGCCGATGCCGATGATCTATCCCGTACCGTCGACTACGGCGGCCTGGCGGACCGGCTGTCGGCAATCGTCTCGGGCGAGCCGGTCAGCCTCATCGAGACGCTCGCCGAACGGCTCGCCGCGACCTGCCTGGCGGACCATCGCGTCGAGGAGGTGGAGATCACCGTGCACAAGCCGCAGGCCCCGGTGCGCCATCCCTTCGACGACGTGGCGGTGACGATCCGCCGGACCCGCCGGTGACTGCGGCCCCGGACCCGCCGGCCACCGCGTTGCCGGACCCGCCGGTGACCGCGGCGGCCGGCGCAGTTCGGCCGGCCCGGGTTGTCCTCGCACTCGGCAGCAACCTCGGCGACCGGATGGCGAACCTGCAGGGCGCGGTCGACGCCCTGCTCGGTCCGCCTGGGCTCGGCTACCTGGCGGTCTCGCCGGTATACGAGACCGCGCCAGTCGGCGGTCCCGGCCAGCCGGACTTCCTGAATGCCGTGCTGCTCGCCAGTACGATGCTGCCGCCCGGCGCGATCCTGGCGCGCGGCCAGGCGGCGGAGGCGGCCTTCCACCGGGTCCGGACAGTGGCCTGGGGGCCGCGCACGCTGGATGTCGACGTCATCGCCTACGGCGACGTGGTCAGCGACGATCCGGTGCTGACGCTGCCGCACCCGCGCGCGCATGAGCGGGCCTTCGTCCTGGTGCCATGGCATGACGTGGATCCCGGCGCCGAGATCCCCGGCCGCGGCCGCATCGCCGACCTTCTTGCCGCGGCTGCCTCGTCGGCAGCCTCCGGGGCGGTGCCAGCAGCAGCCTCCGGGGCCGGGCCAGCGGCAGCCTCCGGAGCCGGTACCGGCGCTGCTGCCGTGCGACGCGTTCCTGGCCTGCTGCGGCCGCCGTCGTGACCGGGCGACGCGGGCTGCCCGACGGGATGGTGAGCAGGTGACGCCGATCCGGCCGCGGTCCCTGGCGGCGGTGGCCGTCTGCTGCGCCGCGCTGGCGTGGCTGGTGATCCGGCTGGCCTATTCCTCCTTCCCGCCGCTGCCGTGGACCGGTGTGCCCGCCCTGCTGCTGCTCGCTGTCACCGAGGCATGGAGCGGGCGGAACCTGCGGGCACGGATCCGCGGGCGCCGCCCTGGCGCGAAGCCGGTCGCGGTCATCGCGGTGGCCAGGATGGCAGTACTGGCAAAGGCCAGCGCGGTGGTCGCCGCGATCTTCGGCGGGCTAGCCGCCGGTTTCCTGATCTTCCTGGGCGATCTCACTGATCTGGCCGGCCGGCCGACTCCCCGGGGCGACGCGATCACGGCGGGAGTCACGCTTGCCTGCGCCGTCGTACTGGCCGTTGCTGCCCTGTACCTCGAACGCTGCTGCCGGGCACCCGACCTGCCGGACGAGGCCGACACGGAGTAGCCAGGTCACGCCCGGCGGCTGGCGGGCCGCGGTTATGCTGATCCTCGCCGTCCGGTACCGGCGAGGACTGGAACGAGCGAGGACTGGAACGAGATGGATAACGAGGATCTGCGCGGCCCCGGCGCCGCGTCGCACCCGGCGCGCCTGCGGGTCGGCGTTATCGGCGCCGGCCGGGTCGGCAGCGTCCTGGCCGCCGCGCTCGGCCGGGCCGGGCACCGGATCATGGGCGCCTCTGCGGTGTCCGACGCGTCCGTGCAGCGGATCGGCAGGAACCTGCCCGGCGTGCCGCTGCTGCCGCCTGATCAGGTGCTCGCCCGGGCCGATCTCGTGCTGCTCACCGTCCCTGACGACGTGCTGCCCGCCCTGGTATCCGGGCTTGCCTCGACCGGGTCCCCGATGCAGGGCCGCCTGGTCGCGCACGCCAGCGGCCGGCACGGGCTGGCCGTGCTCGAGCCCGCGGTCCGCTGCGGCGCGCTGCCGCTGGCCTTGCACCCGGTGATGACATTCACCGGCCGGCCGGATGACATCGACAAGCTGGCCGGGATCTGCTTCGGGGTGACCGCGCCGGCGTCGCTGCGCCCGGTGGCCGAGGCGCTCGTGGTGGAGATGGGCGGCGAGCCCGTGTTCATCGCGGAGGAAAGCAGGAACCTGTACCACGCGGCGCTCGCGAGCGCCGCCAATCACCTGGTCACCCTGGTTGTCCAGGCAGCGGACCTGCTGCGCGCGGCCGGCGTAGCGGACCCGGGCCGGATGCTCGGGCCGCTGCTGTCCGCGGCGCTGGACAATGCGCTGCGCCTCGGTGACGCTGCCCTGACCGGCCCGGTCGCGCGCGGCGACGCCGACACCGTGGCCAGTCATATCGATGCGCTGCGGGCTGTCTCGCCGGAGGCTCTCGCCGCCTACGTGGCGCTGGCGAGGCTGACTGCTGACCGCGCACTCGCCGCGGGCTCACTCGCCGCACCGGATGCGCAGCGCCTGCTTGACGTGCTGGCCGGAGCGCCCAGGTGATCCCCGTCCTCGCCCGGACCAGGGCGGAACTGGCGGCAGCGCGCGGCAGCATGTCCGGCCCGGTGGTGCTGGTACCGACCATGGGCGCGCTGCACGACGGGCACCGGGCCCTGCTCCGCCGCGCCAGGCAGGTCGCGTCGCCGAACGGGAGCGTGCTGGTTTCCGTCTTCGTCAACCCGCTCCAGTTCGGGCCGGACGAGGATTTCGCCCGTTATCCGCGCAGCCTGGACACCGACGTGGCCGTCTGCGGCGAGGAGGGCGCGGCGGTCGTGTTCGCGCCGGATCATGCCCAGATGTACCCGGCAGCGCAGCTGATCACCGTCGACCCGGGGCCGATGGGGCAGGTGCTCGAAGGCAAGTCGCGGCCGGGTTTCTTCGCCGGAGTGCTGACCGTGGTGCTGAAGCTGTTCCAGCTGGCGCGACCGGATGCGGCGGTATTCGGCGAGAAGGACGCGCAGCAGCTGGCCCTGGTACGCCGGATGACCGCGGACTTTGCGCTGGGAGTCGAGATCGTGCCCGAGCCCATCGTCCGGGACTCCGGCGGACTGGCCATCTCGAGCAGGAATGCCTACCTCTCCGGGCCGGAGCGCACGGCTGCGCTCGCGCTGTCCAGGGCGCTGCTGGCGGGCCAGCAGCAGGCTCACGCGGGCCCGGCCGCGACCCTGGCCGCCGCGCACACGGTGCTCCAGGCGGCCGCTGCGGCGGACCCGCCGCTGCGGCCTGACTATCTCGCGCTGGTCGATCCGGGCACGTTCGATGAGGTCACCGATGACTACCGGGGACCGGCTCTGCTGCTGGCGGCCGGCCGTGCCGGATTGACGAGGCTGATCGACAACGCCGCGCTCCTGATCGGCGGCCCGCAATGACCGCCCGGCGCCAGCCCGCACCGGCACCCGCCCGGGCCAGGGAGGCTGGAGTGAGACCGTCATGCTGCTGACGATCGATGTGGGCAACACCAACACCGTGCTGGGCATCTTCGACGGCGAGGAGGTGGCCGAGCACTGGCGCATCGCCACTGTCCCCGACCGTACCGCCGATGAGCTGACGGTCATCCTCCAGGGACTGCTCGCGCAGAGCACTCAGCTCAAGAACCCTGACGTCACCGGGATAGCGCTGTGCTCGACGGTGCCTTCGGTCCTGCACGAGATGCGGGAGATGTTCCGCCGCTACTACGGCGACATCCCGGCGGTCATCGTGCAGCCGGGGGTGAAGACGGGCGTGCCGGTGCGCATGGACAACCCCAAGGAAGTCGGCAGCGACCGGATCATGAATGCGCTCGCCGCCATCCACCTGTTCGGCGGACCCGCCGTGGTCGTCGACTTCGGGACCTCGACGAACTTCGACGCGGTCAGCGAGCGGGGCGAGTTCGTCGGCGGGGCGCTCGCACCGGGCATCGAGATCTCCGTCGATGCGCTCTCGCGGCGGGCCGCGCAGCTGCTGAAGGTTGAGCTGACCCGCCCGAGTCACGTCATCGGCAAGAACACGGTCGAGGCGCTGCAATCGGGAATCATCTTCGGGTTCGCCGGCCAGATCGAGGGGATCGCCAAGCGGATGGCGGCCGAACTCGCCCCCGGCGACCCGGACTCGGTCACCATCATCGCCACCGGCGGGCTCGCGCCGCTGGTCATCGACGAGGTGGCCATGATCGACGCGTACGAGCCGTGGCTGACGCTGATCGGCCTGCGGCTGGTGTTCGAGCGCAACACCGCTGACGGCTAGCCGGCCACCGCACTCGCCGCGCCGCGCCGGTGCTGCCAGGCGGCCGGCCGGGCAGCGGCACCGGGAAACCCGACTGCACCCTTTGCGGGTGCACGGAAACCCGGCTGCACCCTTGCGGGTGCGGCCGGTAACCTCGGGCAGGTGAAAACGGACGAGGCCGGCGCCAGTGAACTGCCGGAGCAGACCAGCGGCCAGCCGGAACAGACCACCGACCTGGCAGGGCAGACCAGCGGCCAGCCGGAGCAGACACGGGTCCGGCTAGCTAAGCTCGCCGCCATCCGCGCCGCCGGGGGTGACCCCTACCCGGCCGGCTTTCCGCGGACCGCGACCATCGCCGGAGTCCGCCGGCGGTATCCGGACCTGGGGCCTGGCGTGGCAACGGGCGACCGCGTCGGCGTCACCGGCCGGGTCATGCTTTACCGCAGCGGCGGCAAGCTGTGCTTCGCGACGATCAGGGACGGCACCGGCGACATCCAGGTCATGATCTCACTGGACCGGGTGGGCCACGACGCGCTGGCCGCCTGGAAGCGGGATGTAGACCTCGGCGACCATATCGGGGTGCAGGGCGAGGTCATCACCTCCCGCCGCGGTGAGCTGTCGGTGCTCGCTGATTCCTTCGCCATGACCGCCAAGGCGCTTCGGCCGCTGCCCGACAAGCACGCCGGCCTGTCTGATCCGGGGTCACGGGTAAGGCAGCGTTATCTTGACCTGATCGTCAATCCCGACGCACGGCAGATGGCTGAGCTGCGCGGCACAGTGACCAGATCGCTGCGCGAAGAACTGCACCAGCGCGATTTCCTCGAAGTGGAAACGCCAGCGCTGCAGGTGCTTCATGGCGGCGCGAACGCGAGGCCGTTCGTGACCCGCAGCAATGCCTACGACACGGACCTGTACTTGCGGATCGCGCTGGAGCTTTACCTCAAGCGGCTAGTCGTCGGCGGCATCGAGAAGGTTTACGAGATCGGCCGGATCTTCCGCAACGAGGGCGCGGATGCCACCCACAACCCCGAGTTCACCATGCTCGAGCTTTACGAGGCCTACAGCGATTACGACGGGATGGCGACGCTGACCCGTGAGCTGATCCAGGCGGCGGCGCGCGCGGGGCTCGGCGGCACTGTTGTCCGCAGGCCCGACGGTTCCGAGCACGATATCGGCGGCCAGTGGCCGCGCAAGACGGTGCACGGGGCGGTGTCCGAGGCGCTCGGCGAGGAGATCACGCCGGATACCAGCGCGGAGCGCCTCCGCAAGCTGGCCGCTCATGCGGATGTCCGGCTGGACGCCGGCTGGAACCGGGGCCAGGTGCTGCTCGAGATGTACGAGCATCTCGTGGAGCGGCGCACGGTGCTGCCGACGTTCTATTGCGATTTCCCCGTCGAGGTGGCGCCGCTGACCAGGGCGCACCGGGAGGATCCCCGGCTGGCGGAGAAGTGGGACCTGGTCGCGTTCGGTGCCGAGATCGGGACGGCCTATTCCGAGCTGGTCGACCCGGTGGAGGAGCGCCGGCGCCTCACTGCGCAGTCGCTGCTGGCCGCAGGCGGCGACGCGGAGGCCATGCAACTTGACGAGGACTTCCTGCGGGCGCTGGAGTACGGCATGCCGCCGACCGGCGGTATGGGCATGGGCATCGACCGGCTGATCATCCTGCTCACCGGGGCGAGCATCAGGGAGACGGTCCTCTTCCCGTTCGTCCGTCCCGAGTGAGCCTCCGGTCCCGCCGGAGTGAGCCTCCGGCGATTGCCCGGCCAGGGACATTGCCCGGCCTGGCACGCAGGTGACTCAGCCGATGATCCGCACGGCCCCCACGTAGGCACTCCAGAAGATCGGCTGGATCTGCACGGGCTGGCCGAACGTGGGCGCGTCGAGCATCAGGCCATCGCCGACGTACAAGCCGACGTGGCTGATGTCGGGGAAGAAGAACACCAGGTCGCCCGGTTCCAGCTGGCTCCGTGAGATGTGCTCGCCGGAGTTCCACTGACTGCCGGTGAAATGCGGCAGGCTGATTCCGACCTTTCCGTAGGCCCACATGACGAGTCCGGAGCAGTCGAAGTCGTTGGGCCCGGCACCGCCCCAGACGTAGGGGTCACCGCGCCTGGTCAGCGCAAACCTGAGCGCCTGGACGCCGATCGAGTTGCCAGGGATGGTGAAATCCGGGTAATGGCCAGTCTGCTTGAAGACCGTCATGGCCTGGGTGAACGCGGCGCTGTTCAGGATGCTCTCGCGGCGCTGGATCGCCCGCACCCTGACCTTCATCTGGGCGGCGAGCTGAGCCGCCTTGCTGGCCTGCTGCTGGGCGGTCAGCCGGGCTCGGTCGGCGGCGTCCTCGGCGGCGGCGAGGACGGTCACCTTGTCGCCGTTCTCCTGCTGAAGCTGGAGCATGATCGACGCTCGGTTGATGAACGACTGCGGGTTAGTTGCCTGCAGCAGCTGGAGTGCGGGATTGACGTCGCCCGTCATGTAGCCCTGGGCGGCGATCTGGCCGACCGCGAGCTGGCCGGCGGTGAGCTGCTTCTCCTCCCGCGCGGCGGTCTCGCGGGCGATCCTGGCCTCGGCCTTTGCCTGCGAGAGCTGGATTTTCAGCCCGTCGTACTGCTCGCTGAGGCTATCGATCTGGTTGGACAGCCTGGCGGCCCTGGCCAGCAGCACATGCAGGCCGGGCTGCGTGGTTGTCACCGCCGCGCTGACAGGCCCGCCCGGCAGCGCGATGCTGACGAGCGTCACGGCCCCGGCCAGCATCGCGACGCGGCTCCATGCCCAGTGTGACCTGGCACGGGCACGTTTCCCCCGTGAGCTACCTGCGACGTGCCTGCCGGCGGGCAAGCGCTCCACGTGGAGTCTCCTCTCCTAGGCCGCCTACCGGGTTAGCTGACGGGTTCGGGCCGGAGTAGCCCTACGGCGGGACGGACCGCGAGGTGCGACCGCGACCCGCCGATTCACCCCGGGAACGTGGGTTCCCGGCTCCCCGGCACGTGGTCGCGCGCCAGGAACTCGGCGGATGACGCCATCGCCTCGCGGGAGCGGGCGGCGGCAGGTGGGACAGCGGTTGGAGACTATCGAATCGGGGTGTGCCGCCAGCCAGAATGACGGAAGTTTTAACAGTGGCATTCCGTTAGGCCGCAGGAGGTTTCGCCGCCCGGCGGCGGGAGCTGCCGGGCCCGGCATGCTCTGCTGCTTCCCGGCCGCAGTCAGGCAACTCGCTGTCTGCGCAGGTCACTATGCGTTTCGTCACTAAAAGCAGAATTACGTGATCTGCGCGTGATGTGCGCCCCTACGGCCAGTTGCCCGTGTTGACGACAATATGTATTTGCTTCGTGACAATGTGTTCGCACCGCTCGTCATCGACGCTCCGCGCGGCGTCTGGTGCGCCCGGATCGTTGCGGCAATGCCGGATTCGGCGGTAGGGACCGCTGCGCCGGGCCGCCCGCCGGCCGCCCGGTGCTGCGCGCGGTGACCGGCTCAGAGCAGCCGGAGCTGCCGGTCGGCTGGCCGTCTCGGCCGTGGCGGTACCGGACGGTCGAGCAGCGCTGAATCAATCGCGGCCAGGAAGGGCGAAGGGCCGGCCGCCGC